>Ga0126313_10000005_pt1 | contig 200568 bp, 209 predicted proteins | sample Plot105A_FD_89954 | JGI IMG/M metagenome (GOLD analysis project Ga0126313, IMG submission 89954) | Serpentine soil microbial communities from UC McLaughlin Reserve, CA, USA - Plot105A | ecosystem: Environmental > Terrestrial > Soil > Grasslands | place: USA: UC McLaughlin Reserve, Lake...
CAGCGGGCCGCTGAACGTGCCCAGACCCCACATCGCCGACACCAGCCCCATCGCCACCGCCCACAGCCGCTCGGGCAGGACGAGGCGGACCATCGAGTAGGCGAGCGCGAACAGCAGCCCGCCGCCGAGGCGTTGGACGAAGCGTCCGGCCAGGAGCACGGGCATCGACGGCGCCAATGCGGCGACGACGGTGCCTGCGCCGACGACGAGGATCGCCGTCCGGTACGCGCCGCGAGCGCCGTACCGGCCCAGCAGCGTCGCCGAAGCGGTCGAGCCGAGGACAGCCGCGAAGACGAAGACCGTCGTCGCCCACGCGTACATCGAGAGGCCGCCGATGTCGGCGGCGACTGAGGGCATCACTGCGCTGGCGAGGTAGACGTTGGCACTGTGGAGCGCGATTCCGGCCGCGATGACGATCGCGATCGCGCGGTTCGCGCCGGACAGCAGCTCCGACCAGCTGCCCGCGCGCGTCGGCGCCTCGACGGTCGCGCCGGCGGCGCGCGCTTGCTTCATTGACGTGTGTCTCGATTTGCTCATGGGGGTTTGACGGGCGACCCCATGCGCTTGTGACAGGACGCTGACGAGCTGTCGGAGGATGCTCGCCGATTCGTCACGGGCCTCGCCGCGGTCGCACGCATGATCCGGGCGCGCGACCACCTCTCGCAAGCAGAAGTCGCCTGCCGAGCTGGCACCAGCCCGCGGCTCGTCTCCGACGTGCAACGCGAGCCGCGGACCCGACCTGGCTCGACCTCGACTAGCTCGCCAGCGGCTTCGGCTTGGCCGCCGTTCCTGCGGCGCGCGCGAAGCTTGACCAGAGGCAGCGCGCTACCGCAGGACCGGCGCCGGGCAGTGCTCCCGGCGGCTGTCAGACGGCGACGCGCGGGGCGTGGACCTGACCGTGAAGCCGGGGTGCCGCCACGGCACCGCAGCGCACATTCCTAAGTGAGATGGCGAATTTCGACGATCCGGTAGGTATGCAGGGCCGTCGCTGATGTCTGTTCAAAACCCGCCCCCGCTACTGAAAAAAAGCCTGCAAATGCAGGCTTTTTTCGTTGTCGGGGCATAGCGGGATGCGTAACGCTCTCCTGGTCCTGCGTCGCGGCTCCTGCATGTGGCGACGCTGGAAGTGGAGTACGGCCTTCTTCGGCGAGATCGATGGTGCGGGAACGCGGCGGTCGTGTTTATTGCCGTGACAAAAGCTCACCAGCAAGGCAATTTCTCGTGAGGATATGTCTCGCGGACGGCTCTCAGGGCGAGCTCCGTTTGTGGGCAGTCGGGAGGGTCGAGTGCGAGCGCCAGAGCCTGTGGGTTGTCCTGCTTGTGCCTGAGGCTGAAGGGTGTTCGGATACCACGACCACGCTGCCGCGATCAAGTGGCCTGTGGGGTGACGCGCAGGATCTTGTCCATCGTTTTGCCCTTCGCCAGTTCGTCGATCAGCTTGTCCATGTAGCGGATCTCCTTCATGGGAGATTCGTCGAGGTTCTCGACTCGTACACCGCAGATGGTGCCTCTGATCAGGGCCCGTGCAGGGTTCGGTCGAGGGGCTGCTGCAAGGAAGGTCTCGACGTCGACTTGCGCTTCGAGCTGATCTGTCAGTGCCTGCTTGCTGTAACCGGTCAGCCAGCAAATGATCTCGTCGACCTCGGCGCGGGTGCGACCTTTTTTCTCTGCCTTCGCGATGTAGAGCGGGTAGACCCTTGCGAAGCTGGTCGTGTAGATACGCGGTTTGGTCAATGGGTGCATCGCGTCGCGGGCTGGAGCGGCACGAGCCCGGACCGGCGCGCCGATGATAACCCCGCAGGCCGAGGCGACGTGCGGAGAGGCGCTCAGTCCCCGTCGTGCTCAGGCGGCCAGGCTGACGACGACGCCTCGCTGCTCGGCGCCGTCCTCCACCGTGGGCCCGTCGTCCGCGGGCGGACGGCTGCGGAAGACCGCGAGGCTGACGTGGCGGTCGCCGTCGGTGACGAGCAGCCGCTGCTCGGCGAGGGTGCGCAGTGCGCTGCGCACCTCGGTCTCGCGGTCGGCGAACTGCGGCGTGCGCAGCAGTGCGGCGATCGATCTGGCGCGGTCGCAGGCGAGGTAGACCTGCGCCGTCACGCCGGTGAGCTCATGCCGCGCGGCGCGGGCGACCGGTCGCGTGTCGGTCACCACGACGGTGTCGCCGACGACCTCCGCGTCGAGCCGCGGACGTTGCTCTGCCGGTGCCGCCGCCGCACGCTGCCACGCCGCCAACGGCTCCCGTAGCGGCTCGAGGTAGGTCCGCGGGGTGCGTCCGTCCGCGTAGTCGTAGTCGAAGAAGTAGGCGAGCCGATTCAGCTCCTCGGGCGGCAGCGGGAACACGAGCGAGTAGGCGAGCGACGCCCGCACGTTGACGAAGCCGCGGTCCGCGCTCTCGTCGTGGAACGGGCTGAAGCGGTCGAGCCGCAACTGCGCCGTCGAGGTCGGCGGCGTCAGGTGCACGAGCAGCGGGAGCAGCTCCGCCATACGCCGGTATTCCTCGGGGTCCTCACCTGGGAAGCCGGCGAGGATGTTCCAGTTGTAGTGCATGTCGAGCTCTGCGCACCAGCGCATCAGCTGGATGTTCTGAAGGCCGGACACGCCCTTGTCCATCAGTCTCAGCACGTGGTCGCTGAGGCTCTCGATGCCGGGCTGGATGTGGCGGATACCGCCGGCGTGCATCTTCTGCAGCTGGTCGTAGCGCAGGTTCGCCTTGACCTCGTAGAAGAAGCTGAGGTCGAAGCGGCTCTCGGCCAGTCTCGGCAGCAGCGTGTCGAGGTATCCCAGGTCGAGGATGTTGTCGACGCTCTCGACACGCGGTGAGTCGTAGCGCTCGGCGAGGAAGGTGATCTCGTCGAAGGCGCGCTCGGGGCTCTTGGAGCGGTAGGCGAGCGTGTTGCCGTTGAGCCCGCAGAAGGTGCAGTGGTGCTTGGCTCCCCACCAGCAGCCGCGCGAGGTCTCGACCACGACGTGCGCGCCGCGGTCGCGTCCGCCGGCCGACGCCTCCAACTGCTCGAAGTAGTCGTCGTAGTCAGGAATCGGCAGCGCGTCGAGATCCTGCACGGGCAGCGACGGGAGCAGACGCTCGTCGGACGTCTGTCCGCGGAAGCGCACGCCGGCAATGCGCTCCGTGCGTCCCTCCAGCAGCGCGTCGAGCATACGCGGGAACGACAGGTCCGCCTCGCCGGTGCTGACAGCGTCGATCCATGAGAACGCCTCGACCATCTGGACGCCCATGTCGCCCTCGCAGTTGGCACCGCCGAAGGCGATGGCGGGCGGATCCGGGAGCTCCTTGATCCGCTTCGCGACGGCGAGCGAGGCGCACGTCTGGTGAAAGGTCGTGGTGAAGCCAACGACGCGTGGGTTGTGCGCCATGATCTGCTCGACGCAAGCGTCGAGGTACTGCTCGCGCAGCGCGCGCGTGCTCACGATCTGCTCCACCAAGTCGGCCGGAACGTTGGGCACGAGCACGCGCTGCACGTACTCCTCGGCTGGAGGGATCTGTGCGCCGAAGACGGCATCGGCGAAGATCCACTCCCCCACGAGGTACTGCGAGCGCGTGTTCGTAGAGATCATGCTGTACAGCTCACGCCCGATCTGGTCCGCGAAGGCGAGGTTGCAGTACTCGATCTTCGAGGACAGCCCGCGGGCCTTCGTCGCCGCCTGCAGCAGGCTGACGCCGATCGCCGGACGCCACACGTCCAGGAACGGCATCACGACGAAGACGACGTCGGTCCGCTCGGCGTCGGGGGCGGGCTGCACTGGTACTACCGGATCCGAACGGACGCGAAGCCGTCGTTGTCGTCGGGCACGAGGTCGACGCCGGGAGTGAGATCGCACCACTCGGGCGTCGAGTGAGACGGCACCTCTCGGTAGAGCTCCGACAGCGCGTTCGCATCCGCGGCGCTCACGAGCGGCTCGCGCTCGGTCTCCACGGGGGTCAGGACTTGCGGCGTCATGTGACTACCTCCGAATTAGATTGGCTGAACCGCGTTTCGCACCCTAGGCGCGGCAGCCGGCCGGATGGATCAGCGGTTCGAATGGGGCGATCACGATTCGTGATTGCGCGCTTGCGCTGCGCTGTGGAGGGTCACGACGTGATCTCGTGCGAGGCCAAGCGGCACCGCCGCGGAACGCATCGGCTCGTGCCCCCGGGCGAGACGTGGGCGAGGATCTCCCCGCTGCTGCCGGGCTTCGGGATTACGCGCGTCGCCGACGTCACCGGGCTCGACGAGGTCGGGATCCCAGTCTTCCAGGCAGTCCGGCCAGCCGGCCACATCCTCGCCGTCTCGCAAGGGAAGGGTGTCACCGCAGAGCTGGCGCGCATCTCGGCCGCGATGGAGTCGATCGAGGGCTGGCACGCCGAGCGCGTGCGGCCCGGGGTCGTGCGCGGCTCGGCGCGCGAGGTCGGTCCGCTGCCCTACGCGCTGCGCGACCTGACGCTTGTGCCCGGGTCGCTCGTGTCCGACGAGCTGGTGATCGACTGGCTCGACGCAGTCGGGCTCGTTTCCGGGCGGCCCGTCCTTGTTCCGCGCGACTGCGTGCTGCTGTCCAAGCTCGTGCGCCCGGGGTGGGTGCCGCTCACCTTCGATGCGAGTTCGAACGGGCTCGGCAGCGGCAACTCGATGACGGAGGCCGCCCTGCATGGGCTCTGCGAGGCGATTGAGAGTGACTGTGTCACGCGTGCGGGGGCGCTCCCGCGCGCGCAGCGCAGGCGCGTGGACCCGACGACGGTCGACGATCCGATCTGCCGCGAGCTGCTGGCGCTGCTGACCGACTCCGGCAACGCCGTCGAGGTGTTCGACGTCAGCACCGAGCTGGAGATCCCCTGCTTCATGGCGAGCATCGTCTCCGACGTGCTGCCGCGCCGCTTCAGCGGTGCCGGCTGCCATCCGGACGCGGCCGTCGCGCTGTCCCGCGCGCTTACGGAGGCCGCGCAGGGACGGCTCACGGCCATTGCCGGCGTTCGTGATGATCTCGCCGACCTGCTCTATGACGAGCTCCGGCCGGCGGCTCCGGCGCGGACGGTCACGTCCGCGCGCGACGTGCAGTTCCGGCGGACCGCATCGCTCGCCACCGACACGCTCGAAGAGGATCTGACGCTCGTCGCCGAGCGCGTCCACGAGCGCACCGGCGTCGAACCGTTGCTGGTCGACCTCTCGCATCCGCAGCACGGGATCCCCGTCGTGATGGCGATTGCACCCGGCCTCGTATGTCGGCTGGAATCGCTCGGCTTCGGCGAGTCCAACGCATGAGCGGCGTGGTGCATGTCTTCGTCGGCCCGACGCTCCCGCCGGAGCGCGTGCGCGAGCTGCTGCCGGCGGCGGTCGTCCACGAGCCAATCAGGCATCTGTCGCTGCTGCAGCTGACGCTTGCTCCGGGCGACACGGTCGCCGTGATCGACGGTGTCTTCCTGCAGTCGCCGGCGATTCGCCACAAGGAGTTGCTGCACGTGCTGGAGCAGGGCGTCAGCGTGTGGGGAGCCAGCAGCATGGGCGCGCTGCGCGCCGCCGAGCTCGGGCCGTTCGGGATGCGTGGCGTTGGGATCGTGCACCGCCTGTTCGCGTCGAACGTGCTGGACCGAGACGACGAGGTTGCCGTGCTCCACGCGACGGCGGAGGCAGGCCATCGGCCGCTCAGCATGGCGCTCGTCAGCATCCGCGTGCTTGCGCGCCGCGCGCGCCGGGCTCGCCTGATCGCGGACCGCACCGAAATGCCGCTCGTCGCCGCGGCCGCGGAGCTCCCGTTCGCCGAGCGCCGGCTGGAGATGATCGTGAGGCTCGCCGAGCGGTCCGGTGCGAACCAAGACGAGTGCGCCGCCTTCCTGAGACTCGCGCGCGACCCGACGAACGACGTCAAGCGCCAGGACGCGGAGCTGCTGCTGCGCGGGTTGGCGGCGGGTCGGTGGAGGCAGACTCCCGCGCGGTCGTCGCACCGCCAGCCGAGAACCCGCTACCTCACGTCGTGGCTTGAGTCAACCCGCTCAACCGAGGTCGACGGCACGCGCGTGCGCGACGCCGACGTGCTCGTCTTCTGTCAGGCGTTCGCGGACGACTACGCCGCCTGGCACCGTCACCTCGTCCTGTCGGCGATCGTAGCGTCGGACGGGATCGCGCCAGCGCCCGAGGCGTCACGTCTCGAGGTCGAGCAGGCGGCGTTGGAGATCGCCCGCGCCCGCGGCGTGTTGCCACGAGCGGGATCTCCACTGACAGCGGCGCTGCGCGACTGGCTTGCACCGCAGGAGCTCGACCTGCCGGTCGCGGAGGCAGGGATCCACGTGCTCGTGCGCACCTACCGTCGGCCGCCCGACCTGGCGGCCGACGCGCTTGCGCTGGATGCCCTTCGCCGCTCCGAGACGTTCGCGCTCGCACAGCGCCATGTCGCGCGTGCGCAGCGCCTCAACGCAGAGGCCGCTCGGCGTGACGCACGGCACACGCCCGACCGCATCGCCGAGCCACATGTGCGCGCACACTTCGCCGCGCGCTGGAGCGTGACGGCCGAACCCGACCGCTTCACGCTCGCGCTGCTCGACCGCGGCATCTTGTCGCGGCAGGCGTTCACGCGCCTTGTACGACCCCATCTGCCGTACGCGGTCCTTGGCCGCGTGCCTCCGTTCGCGCTGTGTCCGTTCGATTGCAAGCGGCGACCACCTGTGGCGGCTGCACGATGAGCGCGATGATCGATCCGGCCGCCTACGGTGAGGCCTTCGCCGCCGTCTTCGACGCGCATCTCGCGCCCGAGGACACCGACGACGTGGTCGGGTTCCTGCACGGCTGCGTGGGCTCGCCGCCGGCGCGGCTGCTGGAGCTCGGCGTCGGAACGGGCCGCATCGCGCGACCGCTGGTCGGCGCCGGGTACGACGTGACAGGCGTCGAGGCATCGCCCAGCATGGTGGCGGCGCTGCGCGACCGGCCAGACGGCGACCGGGTCTCGCTTTTGTTGGGGGATTTCGGATTGATCGAGCTGGGTGGCCCGTACGACCTCGTCTACGGCGCGGACTGTCCTCTCTCGCAGCTCGACCCGAGAGAGCGCGTGCTTTCATGCCTGCGACGCGTCGCCGCGTCGCTGCGGCCGGGCGGCTGGTTCGTGTGCGATGCATTTCACCCGTCACCCGAATTGCTGGACGTCAGCCGTATCGAGCGCGAGCAGGCCCTCGCCGGTGGTGCGCGTCTGCGCACGGTGTTCGAGCACAAGACCGCCGACCGGATCGGCCGCGGCACGGCTGTCGTCGTGACGCCGGACGGCACCGAGCACCGAACGCCCGTGATCGGCCGCTACTACGCTCCGAGCGAGCTCGACGACCTGGCACGGCAGGTCGGCTTGAAGCCGGTGCGGCGCACCGGGGACTGGTCGGGCGCGCCGTTTCGCGGGGAGGGCAACTACGTGGCCGCATATCGCCGGCTCGTCTGACTCAGGACACGGTCGTCTCGAAGACGGTGCGTACGGGACTACCGCTGGCCATCTCGAACCTAACCCAGCTCTCGCTCCGCCACGAACCGATACCCGGTCGCGGGTCGGTGTTCAAACCCGCCTGGTAGATGGACCTGCGGTGTGTCAGTGGGAGAGGGTGGCTGAGGAGGAGCTGCGTCCGTCGTGTGCGGCGATGATGTAGACGGTGTCGTTGGGCTCGTCGTGGAGGTAGATGAGGATCAGCCAGGGCCAGGGTCCGATGAGGAAGCGCGTGCCGTCCCAGGCGCCGGTCAGCGCACGGCCGGCGAGTGGGAAGCGTTGGAGGATGCGCAGCGAGGTCTGGACGCGTCGGAGGGCGTTGGCGGGCAGGCTGAGCGTGTCGATCAGCTCACCGAGGTCGGTGACTGCGCGCGGCGTGACGATGACGCGAGGCAATGTCTACGCGAGGTCGTCGAGCGAGACGCCTTCGCCGCGGCGTGCCTGCGCGATGCCTTCTTGGGTGCGTTCGTAGGCGCCGGGGATGCCGTCAAGGAGCTGGACGATGTGTGCAGCATCGGGATCGGCGCCGTCGAGGGCGGTCGACAGGAGGGACTTGGCAAGCGATCCCTCCTGGATGTGCATCCGCTCGGCGAGTCGCGAGAGTTTCTCGGAGTGCTCACTGTCGAGCGTGACGTTGATCCGACTGGCCATGGCTCCGAGGGTACACGGAACGTTACGTTCTGTACAGCCCCCATTGCTGTGTCCCATCAACCCCTCTCCTGCACCGCCACAAACCGAATCAACCATCTAGTTCCCGCCTGGCAGCTCGGCGAGCGTCGCCTGCGCCGCCGCGGCGAGGCGCGCAACGCGGGCGCTCGGAGCCGTGTCGTCGATCGCCTGCTCCAGTGCTGTGACACGAGCGGCGAGCGCGCGAGCGCCGGTGGGATCGAGCACTCGCAGGTCCGGCGCTGTGGCAGCCAGGGCCGCGCGGATGCGCGCGAGATCGCCGTCGACGGCGGCCGACTCGCCACCGCCTTCGCGTGCCTGCGGATACTCGGTCGGCAGCAGTTGGAGGCCCGCTGCGAGCGGCCGCAGCCCGTCGCGCAGCTCGGCGACGACGTCCTGGGCGGATGGCTTGGGTGCGCTGCTTCGCCCGAGCCCGAAGCCGATCGCGAGTCCGGCGAGCAGCGCGACCGCCGCGATGGCGGCGATCAGCAGCGGGCGCGTCCGGCTCGGTTGGCGGTAGAGCGACATCGCTTCAGCGCCAGATGACGGCGACGGCCGGTCCGTCGTGGTCGGCCAGCGCGGTGTGTGCGGTGGTCAGGATGTCCTCTGCGCGGCGTGCGTCGGAGGCGTCGACGATGCGCGAGCCGCACACGAGCGCGACCCGCGGGAGCACGTTTCCGACGCCGAGCTGGAGCGTCGCATCGGCGACGGCCGCGCCGAGCCCGGCGAGCACCTCCTGCTTGGGGCCGCTGACGACGCGGCGGGCGCGCTCGGCGAGCGGCACCGAGCCGAGCCCGTCGACGACGGCGACCGGTCCCGCCCCGTTCTCGCAGTAGACGCGGTAGTAGTCGGTCGTGGCGAGGAGCTGCAGCTTCTCAGCGGTGACCCCGAGCGCCTGCGCGGCGGCGCGGTGCTGTGCGGGCTCGTCGACTGGCGCGCGGCCGGCCGCCCCGCGCTCGAGTGCGACCGCACCCGTGGCGACCGCGCGAACGTTGCCCTCGCGCGGCTCGTAGCGGCACTCGACGCGCACCGTGTCGGGCGCGGCACCGGCTGCGACGCACTCCTGCTCGGCCGCCTGTGCGGCGGCCGCCGCCGCGGTGCCGTCGACGCCGCCGTTGCGGACGACCTCGGCACGCACGAGCGACAACGCCGCGCCGACCGACGACAGCACCTCCGGGTGTGCCGGCGCCTGCAGCGGCCGGCCGAGCACGCGCGCGACCTCGCCGGCGAGCGCCGGGCCCGAGCCGCCGAGTGCGACGACGGGGACCTCGAGGCCGAAGCCGTGCGTGCGCGCGGCCTCGTCGACCGCGCCGGCGATCTTCGCGATGGCGGCGTCGAGCAGGCTGCGCGCGGCCTCTTCCGGGCGCTTGCGCAGGTGCGCGGCGAGCGGCGCGAAGGCGGCGAGAGCGGCGGCCTGCGAGCCGGCGGCGTGGCTGCCGTCCGGCACAAGCCCGAGCGCGTTCGCCGCGCAGGTGGCGGTCAGCGCGAGCAGCTCGCCGTCGCGTGTGCGGATCGCCGCGTAGGACTCGGGGTCGCCGTCGCGCGGAGCGACGAGTGCCAGCTCGGCGCCGTCCAGCCGCTCGGCGTCGGCGAAGCACGCGTAGGGGAGGCCGGCGACGTGCGCGCTGCGCGGGCCGACCTCCGCGATCGCACGGCGGCGCAGGCGTGCCATGCTGCCGCCGGCCGCACCGACGACCCACGAGTCGACCGAGCGGATCGCCGTCGGACGGCCCATCACCTTCAGGCTGCGCAGCACGGTGCGACCGCCGTCGACGACCGTGACGTTCGAGGAGGTCCCGCCGCACTCGAGCACGATCCCGCTCGTCAGCTCCAGCTCGTGCAGCGCGGCCGCGACTCCGGCCGCCGGGCCCGCGCCGATCGACAGCGACGGCGCGCGCCCGAACGCCTCCAGACCCATCGCGCCGCCGTCGCCGCGCAACACGAGCAGCGGCACGTCGATCGCCTCCCGCTCCAGCACTTCCTGCACGATGCGCGCTGTGCGCTCCATCACCGGCAGGATCGACGCATTGATCGCGGCGCTGACGGTGCGCAGCTCGAGTCCGTAGGCGCCCGAAAGCTCATGGCCGGCGCACGTCGGCAGGCCGCGCGCGCGTGCCCGCTGCGCGACGAGCCCCTCCGCCTCCGGCGCGTCAACCGAGAACGCTCCCGAGGCCGCGACCGCCGTGCAGCCGGCCGCCGCGATGCGGTCGAGCGCCGCGTCGACGGCGGCATCCGTGAGACCGCCGGTCGCATCGAGGAAGACGTGCTCGGTGCGCAGCGCGCGGCCGGGCGCGAGCGCCACGTCGCCGACTGCGGTGCGCTTGCGGGCGGGACGCAGGTCGGGGACACGGCCGATGCCGATCACGCCGACTTTCGCGACGTCGCCCTCCAGCAGCGCATTCATCGCCTGCGTCGTCGAGAACGCGACCAGCTCGACGGCGTTCGCGTCGGGGCCGAGCTGGGCGAGCAGCTGCGACAGCGCCTGCGCGACGCCGGCGGTCACGCCGTCCGCGTCGCCGTGAGTCGTCGGCACGACCGCCTGCGCGCGCAGCGCGAACGGATGGGGCTCGACGGCGACGGCCTTCGTGAAGGTGCCGCCCACGTCGACGCCGACCCGCAGCGTCATGACGCGACCGGCTCCTTCGGCTCCACGTTCTCGGCCTGCGGCGCGCCGTCGGGCGTCGCCGCCTGCGCCGCGATCCGCTCGCGCCGGCGCCGGCGCGCGGGCAGCCCCACGAACGTCCACAGCCCGCCGACCACGAAGATCGCCAGCAGCACCGCTTGCGCGATCAGGCTCTCCTGCGTCGGGTGGATGCCGGTCAGCTCTGCAACGAACACCGGCGGTCGCGCCCAGCCGGCATGAACCGGGGTCGCGCTCACGACGTCGGCCCCCTGCAGCGAGCGCACGGCGTTGCCGACGAACGCGACCGACAGCAGCAGCAGGATCGAGGCGCCGGTGAGCAGCATCGGCTTCAGCGGCAGCGTCCGACCGAGCCGCAGGATCGCGTAGGCGACCGCGCCGAGCGCGAGCACTGCGGCCGCCGCGCCGAGCGCGATCCACAGCTCGAGTCCGTCGGCGAACAGCAGCAGCGCCTGGTAGAAGAGGACCGTCTCGAAGCCCTCGCGGTAGACCGCGGTGAAGCCGAGCGCGGCGAACGCGGTCGCACTGCCGGCGGCGATCGCCGTCGCGACACGTGCGCGCATGAACTCCATGCGCCGCCGCTGGTCGATTCGCGCGACCAGCCAGAAGCTCACGAGCACGAGCACGGCCACGGCGAGCAGCGCCGTGATCGCCTCCATCAGCTCGCGGTTGACGGGGGCGATGTCGATCACGAGCGTCGCCAGTACCCACGTCACCACGGTCGTCGCGAGCGCTGCCAGTACGCCCAGCGTCAGTGGCCGGCGGTAGCCGCTGGCCTTCCCGGCGGCAAGCGAGCCGAGCAGGATCGCGATCAGCAGCACCGCCTCGACGCCCTCGCGGAAGAGGATCGAGAAGGAGAAGCCGAACGCGATCGCCGGTGCCGCGACGCCCTTCTCGGCGATCGCCCGGTCGGTCGCGAGGATTCCCGCGCGCACGTCGCGCACGTCGGCGCGGATCTCGTCGAGCGGGCGTCTCTGCTCGAGGTCGTTGCGCAGGTCGGCGAACTTGAACTCCGTGTCGAGCACGAGGTTCGGGTCGCGCAGCCGCAGCGGGATCTCGACGTACTCGTAGTGGTCGAGGTAAGCGGTGCGTGCCAGCGCGTAGGCACGCTCGTAGTCGCCGTCCTTCGCTGCCTCGAGCGAGCGGTCGACGAGCGTCTTCGCGATCGCGTTCTCCTGCCGGCCGCGCTCGAGGTCGTTCAGCTTCGCCGAGGCGGCGCCGGGCAGAAGCACCAGCGCCACCAGGGCGAGCGATATGAGGCCGAGGGCCCGTCGCATCGTGGAGAGAGGTTAGGGCACCCGACTTAGGCCGGCCTTACGACTGCAGCGCCTGCTTCGCTTCGTCGAGTCTCGCGTTGATCTCTCTCACGAGCGCCGCGACGCTCGCCGCGCTGGCGCCGGATCTGATCTCGCTGCGCAGCTCCTCGCGGATTGCGTCCTCGAGCTGCTCGTTGAGCTCGGGATCGACCTCCTCGAGCGGGCCCTCGACCTCCTCGAAATGTCTCAGGTACGTGTCGCCGACCTGCTCGTCGGCGGCGCTCTCGTCGCCCGCCTTGTAGGTCGCGAGCGCTGCAGCGAGCCCGCTGCGCACCTCTGCGATCTCCGCGATTGCCTGCTGCGGCGTGCCCGCGTGCTCGGCCTCGGTGCTTGTCGTCTTGTCCTCGCTGCTGCCGCATCCAATGCCGACTGCGGCGAGCGCGAGTGCCGCCAGGGCGGCGCCGATCCGTGCCTTCACGAGCTGCCTCCGTCTTAGGGGAACCTTCTTAGGGTGGCCGAAAACCTAGCACCTGACTTGGATTTGACGATGCGACCTTGGTCGGATGCGTGCTTGGGCTGCTCTCTGGTCCGCGTGACCAGGCGGGTCCGCGCGATCAGATCGCGGTGCGGAGCGGGTTCTCCCAACGGAGGTCGCTGAAGCGCGCGAAGTCGGTGTCGTTGGAGCAGAGTGTGAGGCCATGCTCGATCGCGAGGGCGGCGAGCATGGCGTCGGGGACGAGGTTGCCGCGTATCTCATGTCTGGCGATCAGGTCACCGAGGATGCGGGTGTGCTGGGGGCCGGGCTCGGGAATCCAGGCGACGGGAGCGGCGAGCCAGTCGGCGACGCGCTCCCAGGCGGTGGCTGGTGAGAGCGGGCGGGGGAAGGCGCGGGGGTGGGTCGCGATGCGCAGGAACGCGCCGAGGCTCGACCAGGGGATCCCGACGCGACGCGAGCCGTTGAGCTGTTCGGTCAGCCAGTCGCGAGCCGCGTCATGCTGGTCGGCTCCTCTGTGGACCGCGTAGAGGAGCAGGTTGGCGTCGAGCAGCATCAGCGGGCGGCGGGCCCGTCGAGCGTCTCGATCGCGTCAGCGACGTTGGAGTAGTCGATGCCGTCGCCGAGGCTGTGCGTCTTCTGCACGAACGGCTTTGCCGACCGCTCCTGGACGAGGCCGGCGCGGACGAGGTCGTTGACGGCCTCGCTGAGCCCAATCGAGCGGTCGCGACGGAGCTTCTCGACCGCGGCGGCGACATCGTCGGCGAGGGTGAGAGTGGTGCGCATGTTCCGAGAGTAGCGCATCAAGATGCGCAGCTACAAGCATCAAGAAGTAGCATCCTCGGCCGCGGACGCATCCTGAGTTGCACCCGCAGAAGGTCAGGCCGGGGGGGTGGGCGGCTTCCCGCTACCGCAGAGGCAGATGAGGTGGTCGCCGGCTTGGAGGGCTTGGGCGCGGGGGTCGTCGAAGCGGAGGGTCGTGTGGTCGCGTACGACTGCGATGACCGGTGCGCCGTCGGCGACTTCGGCAGGGGTCATGCCGTCGTGCTCGACGCGGTACTCCATGAGGTCGAGGCCCTCGCCGCCGACGAGCAGATCCTCGAGCACCGTGGCGACGGTGGGGCTGCGGATGCCCATTGCGAGCAGGCGTCCCGCGGCGCCGGAGGAGGTGATGACGTTGTTGGCGCCGCCTTGGCGCAGGAGGTGGGCGTTCTCCTCCTCGCGCACGGCCGCGACGATCGTGGCGGCCGGGTTGAGCTCGCGTGCGGTGAGGGTGATGAGGACGGCGGCGTCGTCGCGGTCCGGTGCGACGACGACCGCCGACGCCTGCTCGATGCCCGCTTCGCGCAGGACGTCGACGGAGCCGGCGTCGCCGGCGATGACGGCGAGGCCTGCGGCGAGTGCGCGCTCGCGGGCTTCGGGTCGGGCATCGATGATCACGAGCTCGGAAGGCGCGGCGCCGCGGGCGCGCAGCTCGTGCACGGCGGATTGGCCTTTGGTGCCGAAGCCGCAGACGATTGTGTGGTTCTTCAAGGTCTTCCTCCAGCGGGCGAGACGGTAGGCGGTGCGGGTGCGCTCGGCGAGCAGTTCGAGCGTGGTCCCGACCAGCACGATGAGGAACAGGACGCGCGCCGGCGTCACGAGGATCGTCGTGACGAGGCGGGCGGTGTCGGACTCGGGGCGGACGTCGCCGTAGCCGGTCGTGGTGACGGTGACGGTGGCGTAGTAGAAGGCGTCGAGGAGCGAGATCTGCCCGCCGGCGACGTCGGCGTACCCGGCTCGTCCGAGCCAGGTGACGAGCGCGACGAAGACCACGATCGCGACGGCGATCAGCACGCGCCCTGCGATCCGCCGACCGGCTGCCTGCTCGCGCGCGCCCGGCAGCTCGACGGGCGCTGCGAACGACGACGAGGCGGACGGTGGCGGTATGCGGGGCACGGCCATCGCGAGGCATCCTGCCACGGCATCGCGCCGAGCCTTCATCCGGCTCGTGCGGCTCTAGCGCCCAGGCGGGCTTCCGAGGTCGAGCCGCTGCCGACTGGCCGTCACGTCGCCGGAGCCGGGGTCGATCGTCACGAGGTCGGCGGCGAGCGGCTCGAAGCGGGGTCGCAGGGCGTAGGTGAGCACGGCGACACCGATCGGTTGGTGCTCGGTGAGGTTGCCAGTGCCGCCGCCGCCCGCGGTTCCCGCGTTCAGCACGATGACCTCGCCGCCGGCGCGCAGGTCGGGCTCGTGCGTGTGACCGACGAGGAACACGAGCGGATGCGCCGGCGGGCTTGCGGCGAGGCGGCGCAGCGCCTGCGCGGCGAGCGCCGGCTGATGGACCATCACGACGTCGAGGTCGGGCTGCAGCGTGCGCAGCCATGCGTCGAACGCGGCCTGCTGCGCGACAGTCGGGTGCGGCTCGACGTCGGCCGCCTGCCCGGAGCGGCGCAGGAAGGGATCGTCGTAGCCGGCGACGCGCAGGCCGCCGATGCGCACGACGCGCGGTCCGAGCGTGCCGTTCGCACGCAGCCGGCCGCGGCGGGTGAGGACGACGGCGCCCGCCTGCGCGAGGCTGCCCTCCAGCGCGGCGGAGTCGTGGTTTCCCGAGACGAACACGAGCGGGTCGCCCGCGTGCGCGACGGTGCGCGTGACGGCCGTCTCCAGGCGCGAGCCGCGGTCAGTCAGGTCGCCGGCCAGGAACAGCGGCCCGCCCGCGGCGGCGCGTCGCAGCGCGGGCAGCACGAGCACGTTGTTGTGGACGTCGGATGCGAGCGTCAGGCGCGGCGCACCGGTCGCGGTCTGGCGGCCGGCGGGCGCGACGACGAGGCGCGCGAGGCCGACGAGCTGCGCGTCGAGCTCCTCGCCCAGTGCCTGCGAGGAGCGCTCGACGGTCTCCACGGCGCGCAGCGCGCGCGGGATGTCGGCGCCGTGGGCGAAGTACTCGGGCGTGTCGAGCGGCCCGTGCGGCGGCAGCAGCAGTGCGACGGCCGTCGTGCAGGCGAGCGCGGAGACACCGGCGCACGCGAGCAGCCAGCGAACGCGCGGACCGTCGCGGCTGCGCAGCGCGAGCGCGACGAGTGCGCCGAGTGCCAGTCCACCTGCGAGCGCGAGCAGCACGAGCGTCCGCAGGTAGCGGGCGACCGCGTCGCGCACCTCGCTGCGCAGCGCGTGGAGATCGACCTGCCGATCCTGCGCGATCCGCTCCGCGGCGGCGCGGTCGACGCTGCGCACGTCGAGGCGCAGCTGCGCGGGCAGTCGCACGACGGAGAAGCGCACGCCCCAGTCCACCAGCGGGACGTAGAGCGCCAGCGACCCGTCCTCTCCGGGATGCACCGACATCCGCACGGTCGCGACGTCGAGCCGGTGGTCCTGGCGGAACGTCGCGAGCACGCCGACGACCCCCGTCGCGGCGGCCAACGCCGTCAGCGCCAGGGCGAGCGCTGCGCGTACGCCGCGAGCTCGACCCGCGGGCGAACGGTGCTCGTCCTGCCGCGGGCGGGGCTCCATGCACGGGGAGGATGCCCGTTCCGGCGAGCGCGTATCGGCCGGGCGGACCGCGCGGTGTCCGCTACAGTCGTTTATAGATGCACCGCTACCTCCACATCACACGCGTCGTCGCCGCCGTCGTCTAGGCGGGCGCTGGGCCTCCGTGTCCGCGCGCCCGCGCCGGACGCCCTGACGATGACTTCGTGGAGGACTCACATGACCATGCCGTTTGCCGGCCTCGGCCGGCGCGATGATCTTCCTGCCGAGCTGGCGACGCTCGGCCTTCCTGCTCCGACCCCCGCTCGCGTGCTTGCCGTCCATGGCGACCGTTGGCTTGTCGCCGAGCCGCTTGCCGGTGCCGCGTCGCGGCTCGTGCCCGCGCGTGGCCGCCTGCGCGACGGCGGCGGCACGCCCGTCACCGGCGACTGGGTGGCGCTCGACCAGGGTGGCGCGATCGCCGCGCTGCTCGCGCGGCGCGGCACCGTCGTGCGGCGCGGCGCCGGCTCGGACGCGGGCCCGCCGGTCGCGCAGGTGCTCGCGGCCAACGTCGAGCTGGCGCTCGTCGTCGAGCCGCTGCCGGACCCGAACGTCCGACGCGTCGAGCGCTTCCTCGCGCTCGCGGCGGCCGGGAACGTGGCGGCCGCGCTCGTGCTCACGAAGCGCGACCTCGACCCGGACGACGGCGCATCCGCACCCGCGCTCGCACGGCGGCTCGGCGTGGCGGACGCGCTCGCGATCGAGTCGCTCGGCGGTAAGGGGCTCGCACCGCTCGCCGGCCTGCTCACGGTGGGCACGACGGCGGTGCTGCTGGGCCCGTCCGGCGCCGGCAAGTCGACGCTCGCGAACGCGTTGCTCGGCCACGAGCGGCAGGCGACCGGGGCAGTGCGCGAGCACGACGGGCGCGGACGACACACGACCGTCACGCGCGAGCTGCTCCCACTGCCGTCCGGCGCGCTGCTGATCGATACGCCGGGCGTGCGCGAGGTCGGCCTGTGGGACGGTGCCGGCGAGGCTCCCGCGGAGCTGGAGGCGCTCGCCGCCGGCTGTCGCTTCGGCGATTGCACGCACACGTCCGAGCCCGGCTGCGCCGTGCGCGACGCGGTCGATCCGGAGCAGCTGGCTGCGTGGCGCAAGCTCGCGCGCGAGCAGGCGCGGGTCGAGGACCGGCGCGCGGCCTCGCGTGAGCGCGAGCGGAGCGGACGCGCGTACGGGCGCATCGCGCGGGAGGCGCGGCGGGCGAAAGAGGATGGCTAGCCCGAGCTTGCGGCGCTCTGCAAGCTTTGCTTCGGAGCGCAGATAGGAAAGCTTAGGCCCGATCCTTTCCCAAGGATCGAATCGAACTGTGGCGCCGGACCCGAGTCGCCGTGCGGCCGCGGGATGGTGGATGGGTCGCGGGTGCGTCGGCGATCACCGCGGCGACTGTCGCGGCACACGGATCGCCTCCACCTGGTTGGGCGCCAGGAGCGGAGGCTCGCCGTCCCACAGCCCAGTCGTGGGGATCGTCCACGCCGCGGACGTGAGCAGGCTGGTGGCGGTGCAGCCGGCCAGTCGCTGCCGCAGGTCCGCTCGCAACGTGAGCGTCGCGCTCGCCGGCGCTTCGCCGGTGTTGACGACGAACACCGTCCAGCCATCTGCATCGGCGTACGCCGACGTCCACACGCCGGGCTCCGCCGCTCGGACGTGGTCCTCGGCGCCCGCGAGCCGCAGCGCATCTGCGATCCGCCCCCACGGGCGCAGGATCACGCGCCCGGAGGCGAGCAGCGACGCACGCGCGGCGTCGATCGTCGCGCTGCGCTCCCCGTGGCGGTCGCGCTCGGGCAGCGCGGTCGCGACGATCAGCGTCCCGCCGGCTTCGACCCAGCCGGCGAGCGCCGTCAGCTCGTCCGCCGCGAGGAAGTCCGGTCCGGCGTAGATCAGGACCTCGAACGCGTCCCAGTTCGCCGCCGTCGCGAGCCCGAAGTCGGCGTCGTCCGCGTGCAGTTGGCGGAAGACCGACCACCACGCCGGCAGCTCCTTCGGCTCCTCGACCTGGCGGCCGATGCGGAACAGATCGGCCCAGCTGTCGAACTGCGAGGCGACCGCCATGCGATGGTGGTCGGACGACCAGATCAGGCCGACGTCGGCGAGCTGGCGATCCGGCCGCAGTTGCTTGACCGCCTCCACCGCGCCGACGAGTCGTGCCGCCTGCGGACGGGGAACCCCGATCGGATTGATCGGCGCGTAGTGCGTGTCGTCGCGCTCGACGAGCATGTAGTACGACATCCCGCGCAGCCCGAGTGCCGCCGAGAAGAGCGCGTTGAAGCGCGGCTGGTCGGGGTCCATGACGCCGAAGAAGCGCTCGTCGGCCGCGGGCTTGATCGAGGGGCCGCCCTGCAGCTCAGGCGCCCATGGGAAGCGCGCGGTCGCGCGCAGCACGCGGCAGTACCAGCTCGCGACGAGCTTCTGCTCGCCCGGCCACCGGTTCGGCATGTGCAGGTTCGCGCCGTTCACGATCCCCAGCCGCTGCTCGATCGCGCGCCAGTCGACGAAGTGCGCGAACTGCTTCATGTTCGTGAAGAACGGCACGTCGAGCCCCGCGCGCTCGCAGTCGTCCTTCAGCTCCTTGAGGTAGTCGCCGATCGTGTCCGTCATGAAGTCGAACGCGTCGAGCGTCTCGGCGAGGTTCGCGGAGCGGAAGTCCGGCGTGCGGCACGTCGCCGGGTCGCGCCGGCCGGTCCGCTGCGCCCACTCGCGGTAGCGCGCGAGCACGAGCTGCTCGTCGTAGCGGATCTCGTAGCCGGCGTGCACGGTCGAGGACTCGCCGGTTGAGACGTAGGGGAAGCAGATCTCGTTGTCGAGGCCGGTCAGCAGGATCGGGCCGCCGTTGCTCGCCAGTCGCGGCACGAGCACCGGCGCCAGCGCTGCGAGGTACTCGCGCGTGCGCGCGCGGAAGCGCGGGTCGAGCCGTTCGAGCGTCGCGACGTCCGGCGCCGGGCCGCGCGTGGGCCACTCGGCGTCGATCACCGGCCCCACGCGGATGAAGACGCCGAGGTCGTGTGCGGCGCAGGCGTCGATGAAGCCCGCGAGGTCGCGCGTCGGATACGTCGCGCCGGTGAAGTCGAGCTCGCCGGGCGCGACCTCGTGGAAGTCCCAGCAGACGAACGTGGAGACGATCTCGACGCCCGTGTCGCGGATCGCCGCCAGGATCGCGTCCCAGTGCACGCGGTGGTTGCGCCAGTACTCGAACTGGCCGGCGGCGGCGGGCCGGAACGCGCCGTCGACGGACAGGCCCTCGCCGTCGAAGGTCACGCTGACGGGCCGCTCCGAGGTCGGTGTCGACATCGTCAGGCCGCCCGGCTGCCGAGCGCGGCTACGAGCGCATCGAGGTCGGCGTCGCTGTTCCACGCACCGGTGGAGGCGCGCAGCCGCGTGTCGCCCAGCTCGCGCACCGCGATCGAGCGCGCGTCGAACGCCCGCCGTGTTGCGGCGGCGTCGGCCGTGGGCCAGGCGACGAGCGTGGCGCCGCCGGGGCCGATCGGCTCCACGCCGACGTCGTCGCGCAGGCGTAGCCGCAACCACGCGGCGAGCGCACGCCCGCGCGCGTGGACCTCCGACCAGCCGAGCTCCGCCAGCGTGCCGAGCGCGGCCAGCGCACCGGCGGCCGCCTCAAGCGACACGGTCGGCGTGTCGAATGCCCGTGCGTCGGGATGCGCCGCCGAGTGCAACGGATCCGCCGGGTCGTGCAAGTTGTTGTAGGCGCGCGCGGCCGCCAGCCGCTCGTGCCACTTCGGCGCGACGAACAGCAGGCCCGTGCCCGCCGGCCCGCACAGCCACTTGTGGCCCGGCGCCGCGTAGAAGTCGCAGCCGAGCGCGGCGACGTCGACGGGGATCGCGCCGGCCGCCTGCGCCCCGTCGAGCAGCACGGGCACGTCGAGCCGGGCGAGCTGCGGCGGCGCGAGCCGGCCCGTGAGCCAGCTCACGTGCGAGCACGCGACCAGCTTCGTTGCGGGCGTCACCGTCGCCGCGATCTCTTCGGCGGCCACAGCACGGATCGCGATCCCGACGCGATCGCGCAGGTCCGCCAGGCAGCCGAGCAGCGCGGGATGCTCCTCGTCGCTCACGAGCACCTCGTCGCCGGCACGCAGCTCGAGCCCGTGCAGCACGCGGGCGATCCCCTCGCTTGTCGACGTCGTGACCGCGACCTCGCAAGCCGCCGCGCCGATCAGCGCCGCGAACGCCATGCGCAGCTCCTCCACCCGCTCGTCGCGGCGATCCATGTACGCGAGCGAGCGCCCCGAGCGAGCCTGCCAGGTCACCTCCTCGGCGACGGCCTCGGCCGCCGCCGCAGGTAGCGGGCCGCCGGTGCCCGCGTTGAGGTAGGCGACGCTGTCGAGGACGGGGAAGCGCTCGCGCCAGCGCGCATGGTCGACGGCCGCGCTCACGACGACGCGACGAGACCGTCGGCGGACGCTTCCTTCAGCACCATCGCCAGCAGCTCACGGACGAGCTGGCGGAAGGCGGGCTCGTCACGCGTCGCGTGCGTGCGCGGGCGCGGCAGCTCGACCGGCACCAGCGCCTGCACCCGCCCGGGGCGCGGGGTCATCACGACGACCCGGTCGGCCAGCAGCACGGCCTCCTCGATGTCGTGCGTGACGAACGCGATCGTGCGCGGGTGGCGGCTCCACGCTTCGAGCAGGAAGCTCTGCGCGGAGCGGCGCGTGAGCGCGTCGAGCGCGCCGAACGGCTCGTCCATCAGCAGCACGCCCGGGTGGGTGGCGAGCGCCCGCGCGATCGCGACGCGCTGCTGCATGCCGCCCGACAACTCGCCGGGGTAGGCGTCGGCGAAGTCGCCGATCCCCAGCTCGTCGAGCAGCGCGATCGCCTGCGCCTCCCGCTCGCGTCTCGGCAGTCCGCCGAGCCGCGGGCCGAACGCCACGTTCTCGCGCACCCGCAGCCACGGGTAGAGCGTCGAGGTCTGGAACACCATTCCGCGATCGCGGCTCGGCCCGCGCACGAGCTCGCCGCCGACGCGGATCGCTCCCTCCGTCGGCTCCTCCAGGCCCGCCATCGCGCGCAACAGCGTGGACTTGCCGCAGCCCGACGCGCCGACGATGCACGTGAACGAGCCCGACGGCAGCTGCAGCGCGACGTCGTCCAGCGCGAGCACGTCGCCGTGCCGCGCGCGGTAGCGCAGCGAGACGCCACTGAGCTCGATCGCGCTCATCTTGTGTCCTGGCGGTGGCGGAACAGCGCCCATGCGAGCAGCCGGAAACAGGCGTCGGTGAGCAGCCCCAGCACACCGATCGTGATGACGCCGGCGAGGATGACGTCCGTCTGCAGGAAGCGCGAGGCAGCGACGATCCGGTACCCGATGCCGGTGTCGGCGGCGACCAGCTCGGCGATGATCAGGTAGGTCCACGCCCACCCCATCGCGATCCGCAGGTTGGCGAGGATCCCCGGCGCCGCCGCCGGGAGCACGACCAGGCGATGCTGCTGCCAGGACGAGGCGCCGAGCGTCGCGGCGATCTGGAGGTAGTCACGCCGGACGTTCCCGGTCACCTCGGCGACCATCAGCGTGAGCGGGAAGAAGGCGCCGATGAAGATCACGGCGAGCTTCTCCGTCTCTCCCAGTCCCAGCCAGATGATCAGCAGCGGGATGAACGCGGTCGCCGGCATGTAGCGGATCGCGGCGAGCAGCGGCTCGACGAGCGCCTGCACGGCGCGGATGGAGCCCATCGCGAGGCCGAGCGGCACGGCCAGCGCCGCCGCGAGCGTGAAGCCGCCGAGGACGCGGCGCACGCTCGCCCAGATGTCGCCGAGGTAGCCCTCGTGCGCCACGAGCCGCCACCAGGTGCTCGCCGTCGCCGACGGCGTCGGCAGGAAGAACGGCTCGACGAGCTTCCCGTACGTCAGGACGGCCCACACCGCGACGGCGCCCACGAGCCCGAGGCCCGCGAGCGCTGCGGTCGTGCGGCGGCCGAGCGGGCGCCGGGGCGCGAACCGCCCCGGCGGCCGGCCGGCCCTGCCCTCCACCCGTCCCGACCGTACCGCCGGCGGCGCGGGCCGGCGCTGCGGCGAGCGCTGTTGGGTCGAGACGCTCACGGTCTACTGCTGCGCCAGGTGCTCGAGGAAGGAGGCGTCGATCGCCTCGTCGGCGGGCGCCACGCTGGTCGTCTCCCCGCTCTCCTGCCAGAACTCGCCGGCCGAGGTGAACAGCGCGTACAGCGGGCCGGGCGCCTGCGGCGTCCCGAGCAGCCGCCGGCTGTCGGCGATCGAGTAGAAGCGGATCGTCTTGAGCGTCTCGCGCAGCTCCGCGGGGCTCAGCTCCATCGCCTTGGCGATCGCCTGCTGGGACGCCTCGGGGTTCTGCGCGAGCTCCTGCAGCGCCGCGGCATAGGCGCGGACGAACGCGTGCACGGAGTCGGGGTGCTCTCTGATGAAGTCGGCGCGGAACGCGAGCGTGTCGGCGACAAGATCGGGAAAGTCTCTCGTGCTCGCAAGGACCCGGCCTCTGGCCTTCGACTTCGAGAGCCACGGCTCGTACGTGACCGCCGCCGGCACCTGGCCGGCCGCGAAGGCGGCGCCCGCGTCGTCCGGCTTGAGGTCGACGAGCTTGACGTCGTCGAGGCTGAGTCCGTTTCTCTGCAAGACGGTGCTGAGCAGGAACTCGCCGGTCGTGCCGCGATGGACCGCCACCGACTTGCCCTTGAGGTCGGGCACGGACGCGATGTCGTTTGTCGCGACGATTCCGTCGCCGCCAACCGAGGCGTCGAGGCCGAGCACCTGCACGAGCTGGGAGCCGCGGGCGTTGGCCGCGGCGAGCGTGTCGACCGTGGTCGCCGTCGCGTCGAGGCGGTTGGCGCGCAGCGCAGCCAGGCGCTGTGGCGTGTCCTGCGTCAGGGTGATGTCGACCTCGACGCCCTCGCGCTCGAAGTACCCCCGCTGGGCGGCGAGCTGGAGGACGCCGTAGCCGACCCATGAGTCGAAGCCGAGGCGGATCGGAGCGGCCGTCTTCGTGGTCGTGGCGGAGCCGGACGTTGGGGTGTCCTCCGCCGAGCCGCAGGCCGCGAGGAGCGCGGCCAGAACCAGCAGGCCGGCAAGCGGAAGTCGTCGAAGCGTTGTCATCTACTTTTTCCCTATCGGATATATATGAAATCCGACGTTATAGGGGTTTCCGACACGAACTGCAACCACGGTTCGGATATATTGCCGCCCATGACATGGCACCTGAAAGGCGAGTTCCTCGAGAACTGCAACTGCGAAGTCCTCTGTCCGTGCATCGTCAGCGGGGACGAAGGCCCCGGCACCTACGAGCGCTGTCTCGTCCCGACCGTCTGCCGGATCGACGACGGCGAGCTCGACGGCCTGCGCCTCGACGGCCTGTGCTTCGTGCACGTCGTCGACGCACCGGCCGTGATGTCCCTGCCCGACTGGCGCGCGGCCTTCTACCTCGACGAGCGCGCCACGCCCGAGCAGCGCGAGGCGCTGCGCGCGATCCTGATCGGCGAGCTGGGCGGCCCGCCGGCCGCGATGGCGGCGCTTACGATCGAGGTCGTCGGCTTCCGCGATGTGCCGATCCACTTCGAGGTGGACGGGCGCCGCCGCCGGGCGAGCGTCCCGGACCTGCTCGACATCGAGATCGAGGGCCTGTCCGTCCCCGGCTCGGAGAACCTCTACGAGATCGTCAACGTGAGACATCCGTTCGGCGACTCGCTGCCGTTGGCGCGCGCCGAGCGCGGCCGCATGCACGACCCCGAGCTCGGGTTCGTGTGGGACAACACGGGCAGAAACGCCCACTTCCGCCGCTTCAGCTGGAGCGACTAGAGATGAGCCGAGCCGTGCTCACCGCGGCGATGCTGCTCGCCGCGCTCGCCGGGTGGGCGCTCGTGCTCCACGCCGGCGACGGGATGCACGCGATGGGCGCCACCATGGGCATGAGCCTGCCGGCCTTCTGCGTCATGTGGCTGGCGATGATGGCCGCCACGATGCTGCCGATGCTGCTGCCGGTGGCACGGCTTTACCTGCGCACGATCTCTCGCGGTCCCGGCTCGGAGGCGCGCAAGCTGCGCCGCAGCGGGATGTTCGTCGGCGGCTATCTCGCGGGCTGGCTCGCGCCGGCGCCGCTGGCCTTCCTGCTGCTCGCCGCCGTCCAGCGGGCCACGGACGACGCGCCCGCGCTCGTCACGCTGCTGCCGGCGGCGGCGCTCGTCGTGGCGGCGGCCTACCAGCTGACGCCGCTGAAGCAGCGCTGCCTGCATCACTGCCGTTCGCCCGTCTTGTCGGTGATGCGCCTGGTCTCACTGCGCGGGCTCGGCGCCGACGCGCGTGCGGGCGGATGGCACGCGATGTACTGCATCGGCTGTTGCGCCGGCCTGACGCTGGCGCTGCTGGCGCTGGGCATGATGAACGTCTGGTGGATGGCGGCGCTCGGGCTCGTCGCCGGCCTCGAGAAGTGGTGGCGCCATGGCGAGCGGCTGGTGCGGGTTGCGGCCGTCGCGCTCGTGGCCCTCGCCGTCGGCGCCCAGGTGCACTCGGGGCTCGCGAGCGGTTTCGGGTCCGGCCCGATGCACATGCACCAGGAGGAGGGGGAGCGCATGGCGCCGACGATGCACGAGCACCACGCGATGCCTAAGAGGCGGCCGGCTCGGCCAGCGATGCCACCACACTCGCGAGCGCGGCATCGAGATCCGCGGGCGCCGTCTGCCGGTCGCGGATCAGGTGCGTCACCAGCTCCCCGGTCAATGGCGCCAGCAGCACGTGAGCCAGAACGCCTGCCGGTGCTCTGGGCGCGAGCTGCGCGAGCAGGATGGCCACATGCCGATGCCACGCGGCATACGCTCCGGTGCGATATCGCGTCAGCGGCTTGGCTGTCTCGGAAGCCAGCAGCAGATCGGCATGCGTCACCGACAGCTCGAGCAGCAAGTGCAGGAACGCGGTGAGGCGCTGCTGCGGTTCAGCTCCCGGTCCCACAGGCGGCGGGCCGCGCAGCACCTCGTCCTGCAGCGCGCGCTCATGCTCGTCCAGCAGCGCGAGCAGCAGGCCGGCTCGATCCCCGAACCGCCGCAGCACCGTCGCCTTGCTGACGCCGGCCTCGCATGCGATCTCGTCGAGCGTGACCTCCGAGGCGGATCGGCTCGCAAACAGGCGCTCCGTCGCGGCGAGCACCCTGCGGCGGTTGCGTGCCGCATCGGCGCGCTCCGGCGGCCTCTTGCTTGCGAATTCGGGCAGCGGCTGGGGTGGAGTCGCCCGAGGCTCGGCCACGATCCGAGCAGGCTACTACGAGCTTGCAGCCGGACATGACCCTTCGACAAACCCGACACAGGAGTGACAGATGGCATTGCAGCTCGGCGACACCGCCCCGGATTTCGAGGCAGAGACGACGGAGGGGACCATCCGGTTCCACGACTGGATCGGCGACTCATGGGCCGTGCTGTTCTCGCACCCGCGCAACTTCACTCCCGTGTGCACGACGGAGCTTGGGTACATGGCGGCGGTCAAGCCGGAGTTCGACAAGCGCGGCGTGAAGATCGTGGGCCTGTCGGTCGACCCGCTTGAGAACCACGCGCAGTGGGCCGCCGACATCGAGGAGACGCAAGGCACCGCGCCGAACTACCCGCTGATCGCCGACGACGACTTCTCGGTCTCGAAGGCGTACGGGATGCTCGCCGCCGACGTCGAGGGCGACCCCACCGAGCGCACGCCGGCGCTCAACCAGACGGTGCGCAACGTGTTCGTGATCGGGCCCGACAAGAAGGTCAGATTGATCCTCGTCTATCCGATGACGACGGGCCGCAACTTCGACGAGGTGCTGCGCGTCATCGACTCGCTCCAACTGACCGCGAAGCACAAGGTCGCGACGCCGGCGAACTGGAAGGACGGCGACCACGTGATCATCGCCGGGTCGGTCTCCGACGACCAGGCGCGCGAGGCCTACCCGGACGGCTGGGAGTCGCCGAAGCCGTACATCCGGATCGTGCCCCAGCCGCGCTGATGGGGAGGATCGGGCGTGCAGGCTTGAGTCCGGCGGCAGGTGACGGGCTCCTGGCCATCGAGACAAAAGCTCACCAGGAAGGTGATTTCTGGTTAGGATATGTCTCATGGCGTTGTCGCATCTCGACACGATCCGGGAGCGCTTCGGCAACCGGCCGTTTCGTGTCCGGGAGGCGGTCGATGTCGGTATCCCTCGTCAGGCCGTCTATCGCCTTCGCAATGACGGGTTGCTCGTGGCTGTTTCTCGGGGGGTATTGCAGCGAGCCGACGCCGATCCGTCCATGCATGCCGAGTTCGCGGCCGTCGCTGCTCGCGCACCAGACGCGACGATCTGCCTGAACTCGGGTTTGTCCTATTGGGATCTGTCTGACGAGCTGCCAGACCGCGTCCATCTCGCGATCGCCCGTGGCGCTCATTGGCCGAAGATCGACATGCCGGCGACGGCGTTGCACCGATTCCCCGCCAAGACGTTTGCGCTCGAGCGCCAGGCCGAGCACACCGAGGCGGGGGAGCCATTCTGGATCTACTCAGCCGAGCGGTGCGTCGTCGATGCGATGCGACTGCAGCGCCAGGTCGGTCGCGATGTCGCCTTGGCCGCGCTTCGGCGCTATATGGCTGCTGATCGTGCTGATCCGTTGCGTCTGAGCGCGCTGGCTCGTCGGCTGGGCGGCGAGCGCCAGATACGGCAAGCGCTCGAGGTGATCCTCGCGTGAGCGGCGATCGCGCGCGAGACGTCTACCGCGAGCTGCAGAGGCTCGCGCGGGCCGACTACGGCGGGGCGACCGGGCAGCTGTTGGTCGTGTACGGTGTCGAGGGCTTTCTGCGTCGCCTGGCGGCATCGACGTATGCGACGAGGATGACGCTCAAGGGCGGCATGCTGATGGCGGCCACCGCAACACGCCGAATGACGAAGGACGCTGACCTCTCGGCAGTCGGGGTCGCCAACGACCCCGAGCACATGGCCCGGGTCGTTGCCGACATTGCGACCGTCGAGCTGGCAGACGAAGACGGACTGGTGTTCGACGTCGGCACGATCCGGACGGAGGTCATGCGAGAGCAGGCCGACTACCACGGCATCCGAGCCAAGGTCCATGCGTCTGTCGACAGCGAGACCGATGGTGACGCTCGACTTCTCCTTCGGCGACCCACACAGGTCGGTGCCGCTCGCTCTGCCCGAGCTCCTGGGCGGGAGCATCCGGTTGGCGTCTTACCCACCCGAGCTGACGCTGGCCGAGAAGATCGCCACGATGATGAGCCGTCGTGAGCTCAACACCCGCGACCGCGACTTCGCCGACGTCTGGACACTGAGCCGCACGCTCACGGTAAGTGCAGCGACCCTGCGGACCGCGATCGTCGAAGTCGCTGAGCATCGCGGCCACGATGTCGTTCCCCTCGGCGAGGCGCTGGCAGAGATGCCCGACCGTCAAGCATCGTATGCGGCGATGCTCTCGCGCATGGCTTACCAACGCCCACTGCCGCAGTCGTGGAGAGAGCTGCTCGCTGGCGTACGTGACTTCGTCGATCCGCTCGTCAACGATGCCGACGACAGACTGGTGTCATGGGATCCCGTCCACCGGGTCTGGCGCGAGGAGTGAGCAGAGGCGCGCGACCGGTCAACCGTCTGGCGAGACGGTGTCTTGTGGTCGGCTGGCACTCGGCTTAGGGTGGGCCGTTCCGCTTGAGGTCTCAACCGCTTGGAGGGTGTTGGTGCAGGACACCACGTGTCATATGTCGATGTCGCTCGACGGCTTCGTCGCCGGGCCAGAGCAGAGTCGCGAGCACCCGTTGGGCAAGCGGGGGAGGGAGGTGCACGCGTGGCATCTGGGCGACGAGCGCGCCAACGAGGCCGACGAGACGGCGGCGGGCTGGCTCATGCGTCCGCGTGGCGCCTATGTGATGGGCCGCAACATGTTCGGGCCGATCCGCGGTGAGTGGGAGGAGGACTGGCGCGGGTGGTGGGGACCCGAGCCGCCCTACCACGCTCCGGTGTTCGTGCTCACCCATCACGCTCGCGAGCCGATCGAGATGGACGGCGGGACGACCTTCCATTTCGTCACCGGCGGGTTCGACGCCGCCTACGCGCAGGCGCGCGAGACCGCGGGCGATGACGGGGTGGACATCGCGGGGGGCGCCTCGACCGTGCGGCAGGCGCTCCTCGCCGGCGTTGTCGACGAGCTCACGCTCGACATCGCCCCGGTCTTGCTCGGGTCCGGCGAGCGGATCTTCGACGGCGTCGAGTCCTTCGGCATGGAGCCGGTGGAGGTGCTGCATTCGCCGCTGGCCACGCACATCCGCTACCGCCGGGTGGGCTAGATGGCTAGATGGGTTGAGCACCCGATGGGCCGTCATCGGGCCGGGCGCTAGCGTCCTCGGCGGGTGAGACGCCACGCCGGTATCCCGTGCTCCAAGGACGGAGCGCCTCGCTTGCATGCGCGCCTTGCGCTCGTGATGGTCATCCTCGTCGCGGTGCTCTCGGCCGGCGCGAGCGCGGCGAGCACCGCCCAGGGAGCGGGCTTCCGCTCGCTCAGTGCCGGCGGCGCGCACGCGTGTGCGATCCGCGTGGCGGACGACACGCTCGCGTGCTGGGGATCGGACGCGCTCGGTCAGGCGAGCCCGCCGGCGGGCCGCTATGCGTCCGTCTTCACCGGCCCCTTCCACAGCTGCGCCACGCGGCTGCTCGACCACGCTGCGGTCTGCTGGGGCTACAACCACGCCTACTACGAGCGCTTCCTGCCCGCGGCGGCGACGGCGTCGATCGCGATGGGCGTCTTCTTCATCTGCTCGCTGAGCGCTGACGGCGGGCTGATCTGCAGCGACAAGTCCCCGAGCTGCGATGTGTGCGAGGACGGCGTCCCGCTGTCGCAGACCCCGCCAGGCAGCTTCAGCGCGGTCACTGCCGGCTACGACCACGCCTGCGCGATCCGCAGCGGCGACGACGCGCTCGCATGCTGGGGCGGCGACGCGTTCGATCAGGCGAGTCCGCCGTCCGGCACGTTCGCGTCGGTGAGTGCCGGCTACGACTTCACGTGCGGCGTTCGGCTCGACCATGCGCTGCGGTGTTGGGGCGCAGGCGCGGAGGACGAGCGCAGACCGCCGCCCGGCAGCTTCACGACCGTCGCTGCCGGGGCCGCGCACGTCTGCGCGCTGCGGACCGACCGCACGATCGCCTGCTGGGGTCGGGATACCGCGGGCGACACGGCTGCGCCGCCTGGGAGCTTCGTCGAGGTCAGCGCCGGCTACAGCTTCTCGTGCGGCGTCCGCGCGGACGGTTCGCTTGCGTGCTGGGGTGCGAACGACGACGGCGTGACGGATCCGCCGGCGGTCGACCTCACGCCGCCGACGGTGCGCTGCGACGCGAGCCCGGCGGTGCTGTGGCCGCGCAACGGCAAGCTCGTCCGCGTGACCGTGGACGTGTCGGTCGACGACGCGACCTCTGGCCCCGGCGGCTTCGTGCTGCTGTCGGTCGCGAGCGATCAGGTCGATCGCGCGACGGGCGCGGGCCGCCACGCCGGGGACATCCAGGACTGGACGATCGGCACTGCCGACCCCGTCGGCTTCCTGCGCGCGGAGACGAGCGGCCACGCCGTCCGGCACTACACGCTGCGCTACCGCGGCTTCGATCGCGCCGGCAACGCGAGCGACTGCACGACGACGGTGACGGTCCCGGCGAACCGAGGGAGGGCGTGAGCGCAGGCCCGCCCGTTCAGCCCTCGACGCCGGTCGCCTCGTGCGGGGAGCCGACCGGCTTGGACTCCGGCGACCCGCGCTGGCGCAGGTAGACGGCGAAGATCGCCATCGAGCCGACAGCGAGCAGCTCGGACTGCCAGTTCTGCAGCGTGCGTTCCCAGAAGTCGGCGCGGGTGAGGTATTCGCCCCACGAGATCGCGCCCTGGCCGTGCTCGGCCTGGTCCTGGTTGTAGACGACCATGCCGGTGATCGACTGGCCGATCCACGAGGCCAGCCAGATGGTCGTCATCAGCAGCAGCAGCGAGTTCGAGAAGACGAACGTGCGCACGCCGCCGACCCGCGCCCACAGCGGCGAGTCGGCGTCGGCGTGGCGGCCGATCTTCTGCTCCTCGTCGTCCTCCGTGCCCTCCTTGCCGGGTTCCTTGGACTCGGGCGAGCCGCGCTGGATCAGCCAGACCGTGAAGAGAATGAAGAGCGTGAACTGGAGGTACTCCGACTGCCAGTTCTCCAGCACCGCGACGCCGAAGTTCGACGAGGTGACATACGAGATCCAGGCGACGGCGTCCTCTCTGTGCGTGATCTGCTCGGCGTTGAATTCATGCCAGCCGGCGATCGACTGCAGCCCGAGCACGAGCACGAACAACAGCCCGAAGACGAGCGAGAGGCCGTTGTCCTTGGCGAAGCGGCGCATCGCCGCTCAGCGCCCCAGGATGCCGAGCAGCGAGAAGCCGACTATCCCGATCACGATCACCGTCAGATAGATGACGAACATCGCGCGCACGCTCCGGACATACCCGGAGCGGCGCGCGTCACTCGGCGAACTTGCTCAAGGCTTGAAGACGACCTTGAAGGCCCCGTCCTCCTTCTTCTGGAAGGTCTCGTAGGCGGCGGGCGCCTCGGTCAGCGGAACGTGGTGGGTCGCGAAGCCCTCGACGCCGAGCGGATCGTCCGGGCCTGTGAGCAGCGGCAGGATGTCGTCGATCCAGCGCTTGACGTTCGCCTGGCCCATTCTGAGCGTGAGCTGCTTGTCGAAGATCTGCAGCATGTTCAACGGGTCGGCGGTGCCGCCGTAGACGCCGGAGAGCGAGATCGTGCCGCCGCGACGCACGATCTCGACCGCGGTGGAGAACGCGCTGAGGCGGTCCACGCCGGCGGTCTCCATGACCTTGCGCGTGATCGCATCGGGCATCAGCCCGGCCAACGTGTGCGCGAGCTTGCCGCCGGGCGCGCCGTGCGCCTCCATCCCGACGGCGTCGATCACCGCGTCCGGCCCGCGACCGTTGCTCAGCTCGCGCACCGCCTCGGGCACGGAGTCGACCGCGCTGACGTCGATCGTGTGCACGCCGTGAGCGCCGGAGCGCGCGAGACGCTCGGGCACGAGGTCGAGTCCGATCACCTGGCCGGCGCCGAGGTGCTGCGCGATTCGCGTCGCCATCTCGCCGATCGGGCCGAGACCGATGACCGCGACGGAGCCGCCGTCCGGGATCTCGGCGTACTGCACCGCCTGCCAGGCCGTCGGCAGCACGTCGGAGAGGAACAGGAAGCGGTCGTCGTCCGGACCCTGCGGCACCTTGATCGGGCCATACTGCGCCTGCGGGACGCGCAGGTACTCGGCCTGTCCGCCGGGGACCTGTCCGTACAGTCTCGTGTAGCCGAACAGCGCGGCGCCCATGCCCTCCTCGCGCACCTGCGTCGTCTCGCACTGCGTCTGCAGGCCGTGGTCGCACATGAAGCAGTGCCCACACGAGATGTTGAACGGGATCACGACGCGATCGCCGGGTCTGATGTGCCCGACCTCGGCGCCGACCTCCTCGACGATCCCCATCGGCTCGTGACCGAGGACGTCGCCCGCGTCGAGGAACGGGCCGAGCACCTCGTAGAGGTGCAGGTCCGAGCCGCACAGCCCGCTCGAGGTCACGCGGATGATCGCGTCGGTCGGCTGTTCGATGCGCGGGTCGGGAACGTCGTCGACGCGCACGTCGCGTCTGCCGTGCCAGGTCAATGCCTTCATGGGGAAATCCTTTCTCGACTTGGTCAGGCGGCGGTCGGACGTTGCGCTCAGTCCTCGATCTCGTCGGGGTCCTCGTCGCCGGCGAGCTCCAGCGAGCTCGCGAGCACCTCGTCGAAGTGACGGCGCTGGATCGGCAACGCCCACGCCACCAGCTCCCCGATCTGCTCATTGCCGGCCCGCTCGTTGAGCTTCTCCACGATCGACCAGTGGCCGACCTCGCCGGCCTCGGCCATCGTGAGGAACTCGAAGCCGTCCAGCGGGTCGTCCTCGCCGCCGAGGTAGGTCTCCATCATCTGCGTACCCTCGTCGCGCGTCTCCCGCGCGGACTCGAGAATCGCCGTCTTCTTGCCGTTGAAGCTGCCGGCGACCTCGGTGCAGCGCTCCTCGGTCTCCCTGGCCTCGTCGTGCATCTGCTCGAGGCGCGAGCGCAGCTCCGCGCTCTCGTCGTCGAGCAACTGGGCGACGTGTCTGGTCGCGCCCTGTGCCGCCATCGCCAGGCCGAGCACCTCGGACAGCTTGCTCTCGAGCTTCGTCAGGTCCGCCATTTCGTGGTCCTCCTCGGGGGTGTCGATCAATGCAAAGCCGATCGCTACCCGCGCTGCCATGGGCGCAAGCGCGGCGATCCGCTCGGTCGTGCTGACCACCGCGGCAGCGCCGCGAATCGCCGCGGCGGCGCACGGGTAGCGCTCTGTCGATGCACCTCGTCATCACTGGAGCGACCGGCAACGTCGGCACGAGCCTGCTCGCGGCGCTGGCGCACGAGCCGGCGGTCGAGCGGATCGTCGCGATCGCGCGGCGTCCCGCGCATATCGGCGACGCCCGCGTCGAGATGGTCACGGCCGACGTCGCCCAGGCAGACCTCGTGCCGCTGTTCGCCGGGGCCGACGCCGTCGTCCACCTCGCCTGGCTGATCCAGCCCTCGCGCGACGAGCGCACGCTGCGCGCGGTCAACGTCGACGGCACGCGCAACGTGCTCGCCGCGGCGGCGCAGGCCGGCGTCAGAGCGGTGATCTACGCCTCGTCGGTCGGCGCCTACTCGCCGGGCCCGAAGGACCGCCTCGTCGACGAGTCGTGGCCGACGGACGGGATCGACAGCCTCTTCTACTCGCGGCACAAGGCGGAGACCGAGCGGATACTCGACCGCTTCGAGCGCGACCGGCCCGAGACGCGGGTCGTGCGCATGCGACCCGGGCTGATCTTCAAGCGCGAGGCGGCGACCGGGATTCGCCGCCTGTTCGCCGGGCCGCTGCTGCCGAGCCCGCTCGTGCGGCGCGAGCTGATCCCGTTCGTGCCCGACGTGCCGCGGCTGCGCTTCCAGGCGGTGCACTCGTTGGACATCGGCGAGGCGTATCGGCTGGCGATCGTGTCCGACGCGCATGGCGCGTTCAACGTCGCCGCCGACCCGGTGCTCGATCCCGCGGTGCTCGCCGACACGCTGCAGGCGCGCCGGGTCCCGCTGCGCGGCGGCCTGCTGCGCGGCGCTGCCGCGCTGTCATGGAAGCTGCGGCTGCAGCCTTCGCCGCCGGGCTGGGTCGACCTCGCCTTCGGGGTCCCGCTGATGGACACGGGCCGCGCCCGCCGCGAGCTCGGGTGGGAGCCGCGCCGCACCTCCGTTGAGGCGCTGATCGAGCTGCTCGACGGCCTGCGCGACGGGGCCGACTTCCCGACGCCGCCGCTGTCGTCCGCGACGACCGCGCCGCTGCGCAAGCACGAGCTGCGCACCGGCGTCGGCGCGACGACGTGACCGGGCCCGCCCCCGTCGGCGTCGCGATCGCGACGCGCAACCGGCGCGACGAGTTGCTCGCCACCCTCGCGCGCCTGCGCGCGCTGCCGGAGCGGCCGCCGATCCTCGTCGCCGACAACGCATCGTCCGACGGCACGCCGGCGGCGGTCCGCGACCGCCATCCCGAGATCGAGCTGCTGGCGCTGGGAGAGAACCGCGGCGCCGCCGCGCGCAACGCCGCCGTGCGCCGGCTCGCGACGCCCTACGTCGCGCTCACCGACGACGACTCGTGGTGGGAGCCGGGCGCGCTGCGGCACGCCGCCGAGGTACTGAGCGCGTATCCGTCCATCGGTCTGCTCGCGGCGCGGGTGCTCGTCGGCCCGCGGCGGCGGCTCGACCCGACCTGTGCCGAGATGGCGCGCAGCCCGCTGACCGACGCCGGTGGTCGCGAGGTGCCGGGCACGCCGGTGCTCGGCTTCGTCGCCTGCGGTGCGGTCGTGCGCCGGTCCGCCTTCCTGCAGGTCGGTGGCTTCGACGCGCACTACGGCATCGGCGGGGAGGAGCGGCTGCTGGCCGGCGACCTTGTCGCAGGCGGCTGGCTCGTGCGCTACGACGAGCGGCTGATCGCGCGGCACTGGCCGGTCGCGCACGACGAGCGTGTCGGGCGCGCGGCGCAGACGGTCCGCAACGACCTCTGGTCCGCGTGGCTGCGGCGTCCCTCGCGCAGCCTGCCGGCCGCCACCATGCATGCGCTCGCGGACGGCGGCGCCGGCTGGCAGACGCTGCGCGGCGCCGGCGCGGCGCTGCGCGGCCTGCCGTGGATCATGCGCGAGCGGCGCCCGCATTCGCGGGAGATCGAGCGGGCGATGCGCACGCTCGAGCGCGGCCGCCGAGCGCACTGACGCGGCTTGGCGGCGGCGCTCGCCAGCGCTCGTGCGCCAGTTCGGTCCGGGTGGAGCCGCTTCTCCCTCCGCGGCTGTTTGTCCGCCCTAGCTCTGGGTAGCGACGGACCCTCGCCAGTCCTCCGATTCGCCTGAGAGAGGAGCCGCACGGTGAAGGTCCTGGGCGTCAACGCCGTCTTCCACGATCCCGCAGCCGCACTCGTCGTCGACGGCGAGATCGTCGCCGCGGCGGAGGAGGAGCGCTTCAGCCGGCGCAAGCACGGCAAGCCGCCGGTCGCCTTCTCGACCTGGGAGCTGCCGGAGCAGGCGGCGCGTTGGTGCCTCGCGCATGCCGGTATCGACGTCGAGGAGCTGGACGCGGTTGCGTACTCCTACGACCCGGCGCTGGCGCCGCGGACCGACGACGTCATGGAGGAGCTGTGGGAGGGCCTGCGGACGCTCTACGTGCACCGCGCTCCGCACTTCCTGCGGACGTCGCTGCCGGGTCTCGACCCGGCGATCGTGCGGTTCGTCCCGCACCACGTCGCGCACGCTGCCTCCGCCTACGCCGCCGCCGGCTGGCGCGACTGCGCGACGCTCGTGCTCGACGGCCGCGGCGAGTCGGCCTCGCATCTCGCGGGCCACGTCCGCGACGGGCGGCTGGAGGTGCTGGCGACGCAGCGGCTGCCGCACTCGCTCGGGCTCGTCTACGAGGAGCTGACCGCGCACCTCGGCTTCCGCCGTGCGAGCGACGAGTACAAGGTGATGGCGATGGCCTCCTACGGGCGGCCGCGCTTCCGCGACGCGCTGCGAGCGTGCATGTTCACCACCGGCGACGGCCGCTTCCACGCCGCCGCGCCCGACTGGCGTGCGTTCGCACCGCCGCTCGACGGTGACGGCGACGAGTGGCGCGCCGAGCACGCCGACCTGGCCGCGAGCGTGCAGCGGCGGCTGGAGGAGATGCTGCTGGAGCTGGCGTCGTGGCTTCGCGCGAAGACCGGCGAGCGACGGCTCGCGATGGCCGGCGGCGTCGCACTCAACTGCGTCGCGAACGCGCGGCTGTGGTCCGAGGGGCCGTTCGAGGAGATGTGGGTCCAACCGGCCGCGGGCGACTCGGGCACCGCGCTCGGGGCGGCGCTGCACGTCGCTGCTGCGTCGGGCGATCGCGTTCGGCCCATGCGGACCGCCGCTCTGGGTCGAAGCTGGTCCGACGACGAGCTGGGTCGCTGGCTGTCCGGCGCCGGCGTCGCGTTCGAGCGCGTGGACGACATCGCGGCGGTGGTGGCCGAGACGCTTGCGCAGGACGGGATCGTCGCCTGGTTCCAGGGCCGCAGCGAGTTCGGCCCGCGCGCGCTCGGGCATCGGTCTCTGCTGGCCGATCCGCGTCGCGCGGAGAACACGGAGCGGCTCAACGAGGTGAAGGGCCGCGAGCAGTTCCGCCCGGTCGCGCCGATGGTGCTCGAGGAGCGCGCCGCCGAGATCTTCTCCGGCCGGCTGCCCTCGCCGCACATGCTGTTCACGCACGACGTCGCGCCCGAGTGGCGGGAGCGCATCCCGGCGGTCGTGCACGTCGACGGCTCCGCGCGGATCCAGACGGTGTCGGCCGCGGACGAGCCGCTGATGGCGCGCGTGCTGGAGGAGTTCGAGGCGCGCACCGGCGTGCCGGTCGTCGTCAACACCTCCTTGAACACCGCCGGTCGGCCGATGGTCGACGATCCGCGCGACGCGCTCGAGTGCTTCGGCTCCGCCCCGATCGACCTGCTGGCGATCGGCCCGTTCGTCGTGCGCCGCCCGCGCCAGAGCGCCCACGCGGGCCGCGCCGCCGAGCCCGACCGGGTCGCGACCGCATGACGTACGACGTCGTCATCCCGACCGTCGGCCGGCCGTCGCTCGCGCGCCTGCTCGACGCGCTCGCGGCACAGCCGGAGCCGCTCCCCGAACGCATCTGGCTTGTCGATGACCGTCCCGGCCGGAGCACTGTCCCTTTGACCTCGCATACCGAGGCAAAAGGGACAGTGCTCGATCGGGTGACGGTCCTGCGCAGCGGCGGCCGCGGCCCAGCGGCCGCGCGCAACGCCGGCTGGCGGGCGAGCACGGCGGACTGGATCGCCTTCCTCGACGACGACGTGGTGCCGCCGGCTGGGTGGACCGCGGCGCTTGCGGCGGACCTCGACGCGGCCGGTCCGCAGACGGCCGGCGTGCAGGGCCGCATCGTCGTGCCGCTGCCGCCCGACCGCCGCCCGACCGACTGGGAGCGCACCGTCAAGGGCCTCGAGCGCGCGCAGTGGGCGACGGCGGACATGGCGTATCGCCGCGCGGTGCTGCAGCAGCTCGGCGGCTTCGACGAGCGCTTCCGACGCAACTACCGCGAGGACGCCGATTTCGGCCTGCGGGTCGTCGACACCGGGTGGACGATCGCGCGCGGCCGGCGCACGATCGTCCACCCCGTCGGACCGGCAAGCCCATGGGTCAGCCTCAGAGCGCAGGCCGGCAACGCCGACGACGTGCTGATGCGCGCCATCCACGGCCGCGACTGGCGCACGCGCGCTGGAGCCCCGCCCGGCCGCCTCCCACGCCACGCGCTCACCGCAGCGGCCGGCCTCACCTCCCTCGCAGCCCTCTCCGCCGGCGCCCGGCGAACGGCGACGGCAGCCGGCATCGCATGGCTGACCGGCACCGCCGAGCTGGTCACCACTCGCATCGCCCCCGGCCCGAAGACGCCGAGGGAGCTGGCCGCCATGGCGCTGACCAGCGTGCCGATGCCATTCGTCGCGGTCGGGCAGCGGCTGCGCGGCCGCGCCCTCGTGCGAGCACTGCGGGGTGCGGCGCGGGGTCGCCCAGCAGCCGTCCTGCTCGACCGCGACGACACGTTGATCCTCGACGTCCCCTACAACGGCGATCCCGCCAACGTCGAGCCGATGCCCGGCGCACGCGAGGCGATCGAGCGCCTGCGCCGCGCGGGCATCCCCACCGCCGTCGTCTCGAACCAGAGCGGCATCGGACGCGGGCTGTTGACGCGGGCCGAGGTCGAGGCCGTGAACGCACGCGCCGACGAGCTGATCGGACCGCTCGGCGCGTGGCTGTTCTGCCCGCACGCGCCCGAGGACGACTGCGACTGCCGCAAGCCGGCGCCCGGCCTGATCCGACAGGCGGCGAGCCGCCTCGGCGTCGCGCCCGAGGACTGCGTCGTGATCGGCGACATCGGCGCCGACGTCGAGGCGGCGCGCGCCGCCGGCGCCCGCGCGGTGCTCGTGCCGACGCCGCGCACGCGGCCCGAGGAGGTCGCCGCGGCACCGCTCGTCGCGCCCGACCTCGCGACGGCGATCGGACTCGCGCTCGCCGGCCACGCCGGTCGCCCGACCCGCGGCGTCGCGACGCCGCTGGAGGCGCGGCGATGACGCACGTCCTCGTCGCGCGGCTCGACAACGACGGCGACGTGCTGCTCGCCGGCCCGGCGATCCGCGCCGCCAAGCGCGACGCCGAGCGGCTGACGCTGCTGTGCGGCCCGCGCGGACTGCAGGCGGCGGCGCTGCTGCCCGCAGTCGACGACATCCTCGTCCACCGCGCCGAGTGGATCGATCCCGAGCCGGCGCCGTTCGAGAACGGCCCGACGCAGCGCCTGCTGCTGGAGCTTGCGCGCCGCGCGGTCGACGAGGCGGTAGTCCTCACGTCCTTCCACCAGAGCCCGCTGCCGCTCGCGCTGCTGCTGCGACTCGCCGGCATCCCGCGCATCGGCGCGACGAGCGAGGACTACCCCGGCTCGCTGCTCGACGTGCGCCATCGCATCGACGACGACGTGCACGAGGTTGAACGCTCGCTCTCGCTCATGCGCGCGATGGGTCACGAGCTGCCGGAGACTGACGACGGCGCGCTGCGCGTGCGCGAGCTGGACGACACCGCCGCCGCGGCGGCTCGCCCGTTCGACGCCGAGACGCCATACGTGGTCGTGCACCCCGGCGCCTCCGTGCCCGCGCGCGCATGGGCGCCCGCGCGCCACGTCGAGCTGGTGGGCGCGCTCGTGGATGCCGGCTGGCACGTCGCGGTGACCGGCTCGCCGAGCGAGCGGGCGCTGACGGCCGAGGTCGCAGCCGGCGCATCGCCGCACCCGCACACGCAGGTGCGCGACCTCGGTGGCACGACCGACCTGGCGCAACTCGCCGCGGTGCTTGCCGGCGCGGCCGTCGTCGTCGTCGGCAACACCGGTCCCGCGCACCTCGCGGCGGCGGTCGGCACGCCCGTCGTCTCGCTCTACGCGCCGACCGTGCCGGCTGTGCGCTGGCGGCCGTGGCGCGTGCCGCACGCGATCCTGAACGGAGCGGTCCCGTGCGCCGGCTGCCGCGCGCGCAGCTGCCCGGTTCCCGGGCATCCCTGCATCGACCGGCTCCCGCTCGCGAGGGTGCTGGAGGCGGTGCAGCGGCTCGCCACGCCCGTCCCCGCAGAACAGGCGGAGGAGGCCGCCGCCGCATGAACGTCCTGCTCTGGCACGTGCACGGAAGCTGGACGACCGCCTTCGTGCAGGGCCGCCACCGCGTCCTGCTGCCGACCCTGCCCGATCGCAGCCCCGACGGCCGCGGCCGCGCGCAGACGTGGGACTGGCCGCAGAACGCCGTCGAGGTCACGCCCGAGCAGGCGTCCGATGCGGACGTCGACGTGGTGATCCTCCAGCGTCCCGAGGAGCTGCTGCACGGCGGCCTCGCCGAACGCTGGCTCGGCGGTCGCCGCCCCGGCCGCGACATCCCCGCCATCTACCTCGAGCACAACGCGCCGCAGGGCCGCATCGCCGACATGCGCCATCCGGCGGCCGACCGGCCCGACCTCACGCTCGTGCACGTGACCCACTTCAACGACCTCTTCTGGGATTCCGGCTCCACGCCGACGCGCGTGATCGAGCACGGGATCCCGGACCCCGGCCACCGCTACACGGGCGAGCTGCCGCGCGCCGCCGTCGTGATCAACGAGGCGCGCCGCCGCGGGCGCGTCACCGGCACGGACCTGCTGCTGCCCTTCGCCTCCGCCGTCCCGCTCGATCTGTTCGGGATGGACGCGGAGGCGCTTGGCGGGCACGGCGACGTCCCGCAGGAGCGCATGCACGACGAGCTGGCCCGCCGCCGCGTCTACCTGCACCCGATCCGCTGGACGTCGCTGGGACTCTCGCTGCTGGAGGCGATGCACCTCGGCATGCCGGTCGTCGCGCTCGCAACGACGGAGGCGATCGAGGCGGTGCCGCCCGAGGCGGGCGCGATCTCGACCCGCGTCGACCGCCTCGCCGACGCGCTGCGCCACTTCGCGCGCGAGCCCGAGCACGCCCGCAGCGCCGGCGAGATCGCGCGTGCGGCCGCGCTCCAGCGCTACGGCCTGCCGCGCTTCCTCGCCGACTGGGACGCGCTGCTCGCGGAGGTCGTCGCCGAGCACCGCGGCGGCAGCGGCTCCGTCTCGCCAGCCTCTCGCCGCCCGGCCCCCGCGGCGCCATCCCCCACGACCCGCCGGAGGGCCGCATGAAGGTCGCCATGGTCTCAGAGCACGCCAGCCCGCTCGCCGCGCTCGGCGGCGTCGACGCCGGAGGGCAGAACGTCCACGTCGCCGCGCTCGCAATCGAGATGGGGCGCCAGGGCGCCCACGTCGTCGTCCACACGCGCCGCGACGATCCGCGCCTGCCGCAGCGCACGCGGCTCGCTCCCGGCGCGGTCGTCGACCACGTCTCGGCCGGGCCGGCGGCGCCGATCTCGAAGGACGAGCTGCTGCCGCACATGGATGCGTTCGCCGCCGACCTCGCCGCGCAGTGGCGCGAGGACCGGCCCGACGTCGTGCACGCGCACTTCTGGATGTCCGGCCACGCGGCGCTGATGGCCGCGCGCGAGCTGGGGATCCCCGTCGTGCAGACGTTCCACGCGCTCGGCGTCGTCAAGCGCCGCTACCAGGGCGAGATGGACACCAGCCCGAGCGAGCGGCTCGGCATCGAGAAGCAGATCCTGCGCCGCGCCGATCAGGTCGTCGCGACCTGCAGCGACGAGGTCTTCGAGCTCGTGCGGCTCGGCGCCACGCGCGGGCGGCTGACGGTCGTGCCGTGCGGCGTGGACCTCGACCTGTTCACGCCCGACGGCCGCCGCGCCCGCCGCCGGCCGGGTCTCAAGCGGATCGTCTGCGTCGGCCGGCTCGTCGAGCGCAAGGGCGTCGGCAACGCGATCTCCGCGCTCGCAGCGCTTCCCGACACGGAGCTGGTCATCGCCGGTGGCCCGCCGCGAGCGCAGCTCGACCGCGACCCCGAGGCCCGGCGCCTGCGCGCGCTGGCCGAGCAGGCCGGTGTCGCCGATCGCGTCGACCTGCGCGGGCGGATGGGCCGCGAGGACGTCGCCGCGCTGCTGCGCTCGGCCGACGCGGTCGTGTGCGTGCCGTGGTACGAGCCGTTCGGGATCGTCCCGCTGGAGGCGATGGCGTGCGGTGCGCCGGTCGTCGCCTCCGCCGTCGGCGGCATGATCGACTCCGTCGTCGACGGCGTCACCGGCGTCCACGTGCCGCCGCGCGACCCGGAACGCCTCGCCGAGGCGCTCGCGCCGCTGCTCGCCGACCCCGAACGGCGCGCCACCTACGGCAGCGCGGGCATCGAGCGCGCGCGCCGCCGCTACGGCTGGCCGCGAATCGCCGCCGCCACGCTCGACGTGTACGCGCGCGTGGCCGCACGCCCGCGCCGGCGCGCCGTCGCCGGGCAGGCGTCCGTCGAAGGCGCCGCCTTCGATCAGCACCGCTTCGCGCTTGTCCCGCGCGGGACGGACCATCTCGCCAGCCTGCTCGACGGGCTCGCCGAGCTGGAGGGGGACCTCGAGCGGCTCGAAGCGTGGGGCGAGCGGCTCGCCGACGTGCTTGCAGCCGGGGGGCGCCTGCTGGCCGTCGGCAACGGCGGCTCCGCCGCGCAGGCGCAGCATCTGACGGCCGAGCTGCTCGGCCGCTACCGCACCGAGCGCCAGCCGCTGTCGGCGATCTGCCTGCATGGCGACACGTCGAGCCTCACCGCGATCGTCAACGACTACGGCGCCGACGAGGCGTTCGCGCGGCAGGTACGCGGGCACGGCCGACCGGGCGACGTGCTGATCGCCCTCAGCACGTCGGGTCGCAGCACGAACGTCGTGCGCGCAGTCGAGGCGGCGAACGCGCTCGGCATGGCGACCTGGGCGCTCACCGGCGGCGAGCCGAGCCCGCTCGCCGACCTCTGCGACGAGGCGCTGCGGATGCGCACCGGCGACGCGGCGACGACGCAGGAGCTCCACCTCGTCGCGCTGCACGTGCTGTGCGGCGCGGTCGACCGCGAGCTGGCGCTGCGCGACCCGGCGGCGAGCGCTCGCGGTGCCGCCGCGTCCTCGGGCCGATCGCCCTCCGCCGCGCGCGGGGCGCTGGGCGGGATGCAGCGCGGCGCGTCGCGCGAACGCGCCGGTGCCCGCCAGAGGGCCACGCGATGAGCGACGCCCCGCTCGTGGTGATCGGCGACGCCCTGCTGGACCGCGACGTCGAGGGCGTCGTCGAGCGCCTCAGCCCCGACGCGCCCGTGCCGGTGCTCGACCAGCACACGGTGCGCGCACGCGCCGGCGGTGCCGCGCTCGCGGCCGTGCTCGCAGCCGCCGAGGGCCGTCCGGTCACGCTCGTGACCGCGCTCGCCGACGACGCCCCCGGACGCGAGCTGGCCGCGCTGATCGCGGCCGCCGGCGTCGAGCTGGTCGATCTCGGCCTCGACGGCGCCACACCCGAGAAGGTGCGCCTGCGCACCGCCGCCGGCCAGGCGCTGCTGCGGCTCGATCGCGGCGGGGCGGGCGGGCCCGCATCCGTCGGCCGCGCCACCGCCGCCGCGCGCGCCGCGATCGGCTGGGCCTCCGCGCTGCTCGTCGCCGACTACGGCCGCGGCGTCGCCGCCGAGCCGGACGTCCGCGCGGCGCTCGCCGAGCGCGCTGCCGCCGCCGATCGCGTGCCGATCGCTTGGGATCCACATCCGCGCGGTCCGTCGCCCACCCCCGGCGTCCTGCTCGCGATGCCGAACGAGCGCGAGGCGGCTGCCTTCGCGCCCGACGTCGAGGGCGAGGCCGAGGACCTGCCCGCCGTCGCGCAACGGGCGGCGAGCCTGCGCCGCCGCTGGGGCGCCGTGCACGTCTGCGTCACACGCGGCAGCCGCGGCGCGCTGCTCGACGGCGGCGACGGACCGCCGCTCGCGATCGCCGCTACGCCCGCCGGCCCGGCGGCCGATCCCTGCGGTGCCGGCGACCGCTTCGCGGCACGCGCCGCCGCGCTGCTGGCCGACGGGGCACGCTGCGACGAGGCGGTCCTCGCCGCCGTGGAGGCCGCCTCGCGCTTCGTCGCCGCCGGCGGTGCAGCCAGCTTCCGCCTTCCGGACGACGCCGGCGAATCGTCGTCCGCGAAGGCGGCGGAACGTCACGGCACCGGCGCCCAGGGCACCGGTGCCGGGCGTACCGCCGAGGCGAGCCGCGGCCTCGGCGACCTCGCGGTCGCCGAGGCCGTGATCGCCACCACCCGCGCGCGCGGCGGCGTTGCCGTCGCGACCGGCGGCTGCTTCGACCTGATCCATGCCGGGCACGTGCGCACGCTCGAGGCCGCTCGTGCACTCGGCGACTGCCTCGTCGTGTGCCTCAACGACGACGCGTCCGTGCGGCGCCTGAAGGGCGCGGCACGACCGCTCGTGCCGGCCCGCGACCGTGCCGCCGTGCTGGCCGCGCTGACGTGCGTCGACGCGGTCGTCGTGTTCGGCGAGGACACGCCGGTCGCGCTGCTGGAGCACCTGCGTCCGGACGTGTGGGCGAAGGGCGGCGACTACGCCGGCGCGCCGCTGCCCGAGGCCCGGGCGCTCGCGAGCTGGGGCGGCCGCGCCGTCGTGCTCCCACATCACGCCGGCCATTCGACCACCCGCCTGATCGAGGAGGCAGCCAACCGTGCAGCGAGCTGAGCCGGACCACACCGCCGGAAACGGCAGCGGAACCACCGCGACCGTGCCCACGCCCTCAACTGAGCAGGTCGGCCAGACCCCGCTCGGGCGCGTGCTGATCACGGGCGGCGCCTCCGGCCTCGGCGCCGCGATCGCCGAGGCGGTCGCCGCGCGCGGCACGCCGATCGTGCTCGACCGCGACGCGCCGTCCAACGGCGCCGACTTCGAGCAGGTCGATCTCGCGGACACGCGTGCCGCGGAGCAGGCGGTCGCGCGCGCGATCGAGCGCCACGGCGGCCTCGACGCGGTCGTCACCGCCGCCGGCACCGACGCCTGCGGCAAGCTCGAGGACGTCGCGGGGGAGGACTGGGACCGCGTCGTCAAGGTCAACCTGCTCGGCACGGCCGCCGTGGTGCGCGCGGCGCTGCCGGCGCTCGAGCGCGCCCGCAACGGCCGCGTGGTGACGGTCGCCTCGACGCTGGGCCTGCGCGTGCTGAGCGACGCGACCGCCTACTGCGCGAGCAAGTTCGGCGTCGTCGGCTTCAGCCGCGCGCTCGCGCTGGAGACGGCCGGTCGCATCGGCGTCACGATGCTCGTGCCCGGCGGCATGCGCACGCACTTCTTCGACGGCCGCGACCCCGCCTACCAGCCGCCGCCCGACGCGCCGCTCGCGCCGCCGGAGGAGGTCGCCGCGGCGGTCGCGTTCGCGCTCGAGCGCCCGCCCGGGATCGAGCTGCGCGAGCTGGTCGTCTGCCCGTCGCAGGAGACCTCCTGGCCGTGACGCGGGCCGAGCGGCGCGGACCCCCGCTGCTCGTCCTGCGCGCGCTCGGCCTCGGCGACCTGCTGACGGCCGTGCCCGCGCTGCGGGCGCTGGCGCGCGCGTTTCCCGAGCGGCGGCGCGTGCTCGCGGCGCCGCAGGCGCTCGCGCCGCTTGTCGAGCTGATCGGCAGCGATCCCCACCGCGCGCCCGTCGACGGCGAGCGGGCAGTCGACGCGATCGTCCACCTGCCGCCGGCGGTCGCCGGCCGCCCGCTCGATCGACAAGCCGCGGCTCGTCTCCCGCGGGCCGCCGTCGCGGTGAACCTTCACGGCCGCGGACCGGAGAGCCATCGTCTGCTGCTCGCCGCCGCGCCGACGCGCCTGATCGCATTCGGGCACCGCGACGTCGAGCAGCCCGCCGGCGGCCCCGCGTGGGAGCCCGGCGAGCACGAGGTCGCGCGCTGGTGCCGGCTGCTGCGCGCGCACGAGATCTCCACCGATCCGACCGCGCTCGACCTGATGCTTCCAGGCGCCGCGCCGCGCGATGCCAACGGACCGACGCTGATCCACCCCGGCGCGGCCAGCGCCGCGCGGCGCTGGCCGCCCGAGCGCTGGGCTGCCGTCGCGCGCGGCGAGGTGGCGCGCGGCCGCGCGGTGCTCGTCACCGGCAGCGAAGCGGAGACGCCGCTCGTCGTCCGCGTCGCCGCGACCGCCGGGCTGCCGCCCGACGCAGTGCGCGCCGGCCGCACCGACCTGCGCGGATTCGCGGCGCTCGTCGCCGGCGCCGGCCGCGTCGTCTGCGGGGACACCGGCGTCGCGCACCTCGCGACTGCGCTGCGCGTCCCCTCGGTCGTCCTCTTCGGCCCGACCTCGCCGGCGGCGTGGGGGCCGCCGCCTGACCGGCCCTGGCACCGTGCGCTGTGGCGCGGTCGCACCGGCGACCCGCATGCCTCCAGCCCCGATCCGGGCCTGCTGGAGCTGACGCCGGCCGACGTGCTGGCCGCGCTCGCCGACTTGCCGGAGCCGTCCTAGTCTGCCTCCGGCGAGGCTCGATCGCTATGCCGAGGTGGTCGGATCCGCCCCGTCCCGCGGTGCGAGCACGAAGCTCTCGACGGCGACGTCGGGGTCGGCGTGGTTGTCGCTGAGGAAGGCGTGGACGGTGCGGCCGCTGAGCTCCTCGACGGCGGCGACCAGGTCGTTGGCCATCGTCTGCTGGTACGCCTTGCGGTTGTCGAGCACCAGCTCGGTTCTGCCGTCGCGCACGAGGCTGCGCTCACCCTTGGTGAGGGTGTCCTGCAGGACGACGGCGATGTAGTCGTCGTTGATGTAGGTGCGCGCCTTGGTCGGGCCCCGGCCGGTGTACTCGGACAGCAGTCGTACGACCGCGTTGGAGATCGCGGCGCCGAGGCCGACGGTCGGGGGATGCTCCTGAGTGCCGGTCATGCCGGACCCTCTCTCGCCTCCTCCCTGATCTCGGGCGCCGCGAAGGTAGGAAGGAGACGGATGGAATCCGTCCGCGTCGCCCGCGTCCGTCGCCGTATCCCATAAAGCGGGCCGGCGAACGACTCACGTGCTTGCAGCGTACTCCTGATGCGCGGTTCTCACGAGAGCGCGTGGTGATGTGCGGACGCCGGGTCGTCGGCGCTGGCGAGTCGTGCGAGCAGGCGGCGCAGCAGACGCGAGACCTGCATCTGCGAGCAGCCGAGCCGGGCGGCGATCTCGCTCTGGGTCATGTCCTCGACGAAGCGCATGCGGAGCAGCTCGCGGTCGCTGCGCGGCAGGCTTTGCAGAAGCGATGCGACTGCGGCGCTGCGATCGATTCCGTCGAAGCGGTCGTCGTCGGCCCCGAGGACGTCCGCGAGCGCGATCCCGTCCTCCTCGTCGCCGAGGGGTGTGTCGAGCGATGTCGCCTGCAGTGCGACGTGGGCGTGGAGCGCCTCGGTGATCTGCTCGGCGTCGAGGCCGGTGGCGCGGGCGAGCTCGCTCACCCTCGGGGAGCGACCGAGTCTCGTCGTCAGGTCATCGCTTGCGCGCCGCACGAGAAGGAAGTGCTCCTGCACGCCGCGTGGGACGTGCGCGGTCCAACTCGTGTTGCGGAAGTGGCGACGCAGCTCACCGGCGATCGTCGGGCCGGCGAACGAGGCAAAGCGTGTCCCGCGCGAGGGGTCGAAGCGGTCGATTGCGGCGACGAGGCCGACGTAGGCGACCTGCAGGAGGTCGTCGATCTGCTCCTGGCCGCGGCGGTAGCGCCAGGCGAGCCGGCGTGCAAGCGGCATCGCCTGCTCGAACGCCAGCTCGCGGGCGCGTTGGTCGCCGGTGCGGGCGTAGCGGTCGAGCAGCTCCTCGACCGATGCCAGCGCTGCAGGGTCGAGGGGCGCGGGCGCGTGGCTCATGTCTTCCCTCCTCGGATCGTGCGGGCCACCGCCTCGATCGCGCGCTTGTCGCTGGGCCGCTGCTGCACCTGCTTCCATCCGCGATCCGGCGCCCCGGCGAACAGCACGCGCCGGGCCTGCAGGTAGCGGTCGACGAGCGTGGAGCTGAGGTGCTTCGAGCGAGGTCCCATGGCGATCTCCGGTGCGATGACGATCATCTGCGGAGTCCGCGGCGAGCACCCATCGAGCGCGCCGGTCCTACCTGTCTCCCCGGTCGATCCGAGCCGCTTATCTGCGTCTCGATCGCCCGCTCAATCGCTTACCCGACCTTGTCGGATCCGATGCATGGGCCCCGTGACCGTCGGGGAATGGTCGTGCGCCTGACACCGATCGGGGCTCGATGTTGCGAGCGGGCGGCGGTGGGTACGGCGAGCGCTCCTGGAAACGTCCGAAGGGAGAAGCTCATGCCACGAGGAGGACCTATCTCCGTGAGGCTGCACTCGATGCTCGAGCCGCTGGTGGCGATCGTCCTGATCGCCGGGCCCTGGCTGTTCGGCTTCGACGACGTCACGTCCGCGACGGTTGTCTCCGTGGCCGTCGGAGCCGCGATGCTGCTCGGCGGACTGATGACGCGCTGGCGCTACTCGCTGGTGAAGCTGATCCCGCTGCAGGTGCACTTCTACTGGGATCTCCTGCTGGGGGCGATCCTGATCGCAGCGCCGTTCGTGCTCGGCGACAGCGATCGGGGCGACGCGACGCGCTTCCTGGTGATCGTCGGCGTGCTGGAGCTGCTGGCCGCGCTGGGCACCGACTGGGACAAGCGCGAAGAGGTGCTTCCCGCCGGCCATCACGGCCCGCGCGCCACACCGGCGCACTGATTTCCCAACCGCAGAGAGGAGCACCATGTTCCATCACCACAAGGAGCTTGCGTACACGGTGCGCGTCGACAAGCCCAACCCCGTCTTCGCGCGGATGCTGCAGCAGGCGATCGGCGGGCCCGAGGGCGAGATGCGCGTGATGAACCAGTACCTGTTCCAGGCGTGGGGGGCACGCGGTCCGAAGAAGTACCGCGACATGCTGATCCACACCGGAACCGAGGAGATCGGACACATCGAGGTGCTGGCGACCGCGGTCGCGATGAACCTCGAGGGCCAGCCGTCGGAGAAGGTCGACGACGTCGTGACGAACCCGCTCGTCGCGGCGCGGATGGGCAGCGTCGAGCCGCGCCACTACCTGTCGGGCGGTCTGTCGGCGATGCCGGCGGATGCGAACGGCGTGCCGTTCAACGCGGCCTGCATCGACGTCGGTGGGAACCTGTTGTCGAACCTGCGCGCCAACGTCGCGGCGGAGTCGATCGGCCGCTCGCTGGCCGCGCGGCTGCGGGAGCTGACGGACGACCCGGGCATGAAGGACCTGCTGTCGTTCCTGATCGCGCGCGACACGATGCACCAGCAGCAGTGGCTGGCGGCGATCGAGGAGCTCGGCCAGACGAACGCGACTGCGCCCGACGACGTGATCGACGACCCCGATCACGCGACCTACGCGTACCAGTTCTTCGGCCACGCGGACGCGCCGATGGACCCCGCGGCGCGCTGGCTTGCCGGCCCCTCGCTCGACGGCCGCGGCGAGTTCTCGTTCGCCGATCCGGCCCCCGCGCTCGGGCAGGAGCCGCAGCTCGCCAAGGCGCCCACCAGCGTGCACGGCGGCACCGAGGCCACCCGTGCGGACGGCGAGCACGACGGCGAAGGCGTCATGGACAAGGTCAAGGACGCCGTCGGCAAGGCGATGTGAGCGGAAGGACGAACCGTCGGCCGAGCCCCCGCCGACGGTTCGCGCTCGTGTTTGAAGGCAGGAGGCGACCGGGCAGATGAGTCGCCTGATGCACGCCCGCTCCCCGATCGGTCGATGACGGCGCTCACCGTCGCCGCGTGCGGACGCACGTTCGCGCTGCCGCGTCCTCGCGGTCCGCACTCCGCTGCGCTGGTCGAGCGCCTGCGTGAGCAGCCGCAGGTGGATGCGCCGTGGCCTGCGACGCCGGTCGCCTCCGCCGACCCGATCGGCGACGAGGACCTCCAGCTCGCGCTGTACCTCTGCTACGAGCTGCACTACAGCGGCATCGCGAACGTCGATCCGGCATGGGAGTGGGATCCCCGCCTGCTTGCGTTCCGCGCGGCACTCGAGCGCCCGTTCGAGGCGGCGGTGCGTGCGTTGGCTCCACCGGCCGACGAACGCGAGCTGGCCGAGGTCGGAGCCGCGTTGCATCGCATCGTCGCGGCCGACGACGGACCGCCGCTGTCGCGCTACGTCGAGACGCGCGCAAGCCTGGAGCAGGTGCGGGAGCTGCTCGTGCACCGCTCCGCGTACCAGCTCAAGGAGGCCGATCCGCACTCGTGGGCGATCCCGCGGCTGTCCGGCGCGCCGAAGGCGGCGCTCGTCGAGGTGCAGACCGACGAGTACGGCGGCGGCCAGGCAGACCGCATCCACGCCGTCCTGTTCGCGAAGGCGATGGCCGCCGTCGGTCTCGACCCCACCTACGGCGCCTATCTGGACCAGCTCCCCGCGGTGACGCTGGCGGGCGTGAACTTCATGTCGCTGTGCGGGCTCCACCGGCGGCTGCGGGGCGCGATCGTCGGCCACCTCGCCGCATTCGAGATGACCTCCTCGCTGCCCAATCGTCGCTACGGGAACGCGCTGCGGCGCCTGCACTTCGGCGTCGAGGCGACGGACTTCTTCGACGAGCACGTCGAGGCGGATGCCGTGCACGAGCAGATCGCCGCATGGGACCTCGCGGGCGGACTGGCCGCGGGCGAGGTGGCGCTCGCGCCCGACATCCTCTTCGGCGCGCGTGCCCTGCTCGCGCTCGAAGCGCGCTGGGCCGGGCACCTGTTGGCGGCCTGGGAGCGCGACGAGCGCTCGCTGCGCGCAGCGGCGACGTGAGCACGCCGCTGCAGATCTCCTACGTGCTGCCGGTGCGGATGCGCGACGAGCGTCCGCGCGCCGAGCTTGCCGCCTACCTGCGCGAGCTCGTGGCGTGGTGCGAGGAGGTGATCGTCGTCGACGGCTCCGCGGCGGAGCTGTTCGCCGACAACGCGGCGGCCTGGCCGCCGCGCGTGCGCCACCTCGCGCCCGATCCCGCGTACCGGTTCCTGAGCGGCAAGGTCGACGGCGTGCGCACGGGCGTCGAGCTGGCTCGCTGCGAGCACGTGGTGATCGCCGACGACGACGTCCGCTACCGCCCGCAGCAGCTCGCGCGGCTCGCCGCTCTCCTGGAGACCCACGATCTCGTCCGGCCGCAGAACGTCTTCGATCCGCTGCCGTGGCATGCGCGCTGGGACACGGCGCGCACGCTCCTGAACCGCTCGCTGGGAGCCGACTACCCGGGCACGCTTGCGGTCCGCCGCTCGCGCTTCCTCGCGATGGGCGGGTACGACGGCGACGTCCTGTTCGAGAACCTCGAGCTGATCCGAACGGTGCGCGCGCATGGTGGCAGCGTCGTCGCGCCGCTCGACCTCTACGTCCCGCGCCGGCCGCCCGAGGCGGGGCACTTCTGGAGCCAGCGCATTCGCCAGGCGTACGACGACTTCGCCCTGCCGGCGCGCATGGCCTGCTGGCTGGCGATGCTCCCGCTGGTCGCCTTCGCGCTCGCCCGGCGCCGACCGGGCGCGGTCGCGGCGGGTGCGGTGGCCTGCGCGTCGCTTGCGGAGCGCGGCCGGCGTCGCGCCGGTGGCCGCGAGCAGTTTCCCGCCAGTTCGTCGCTGCTCGCCCCGGTGTGGATCGCCGAGCGGGCGGTCTGCAGTTGGCTCGCGCTCGTGCAGCGGCTGCGCTACGGAGGCGTCCGCTACGGCGACGTCAGGATCCCGACCGCTGCCCATTCGCTGCGGACGCTGCGCCGACGCGCACACGCCCGCCCATCGCCGCCCGTGGCGCCGCCTCACGCACCGCCGGTGGGGGCGGGACGCTCCGCTCCGCTGTCCGCGTGAAAGCCCGTCAGCTTGTGCGTGCCGTCGCAGAACGGACGTATCTGGGAGCGGCCGCACCGACACAGCGCGATCGTCGAGCGTCTCGTCTCGATCTGCCTGCCGTCCTGGTCCGTCAGCTCGAACGCCCCGCGCAGGATGTACGGCCCGTCGCGGTACGGGACCACGCGCGCGACCGGGCCGCCGCCGTCCGGCGCGTCGACGCTCGGCGCCGGCGGGGACGTCGGGGCAGCGGACAGGAGCTCCTCCAGCGCCTCGATCAGGTCTCCGGTGTCGGCCTCCCTGCGTCCCGCTTGGCGGGCCGCGCAGCCGGCCAGCACGAGGACCTGCACGACCTCGGGAGCCACGGGCTGCTCGACGCCGATGGGCAACCGCACCGAGAGCGGGGGCGTGTCGGACATCGCGTCGGTCGACATGAGAACAATCGGTGCCCGCTGCGTCGGCGTGCGAAACGCGCCGCCGCAGTGGTTGAGCCGCGGCGCTGCGGGTAACGCGTCGGGATGCGTCAGCTCCCCACAGGCCCGGATCTCGGGCGCTTCGCGCAGAGCGCGCGGTTCCATCGCGATCCGCTCGGCTTCCTGCGGGCGATGCAGGGCCGTCACGGCGACGTGTTCACGCTGCGGCTCGCGATCGCCGGGCCGATGGTCGTGCTTGCCGCGCCGGAGGCGGCTGCCCGCATCGTCGAGGCGAGTCCGACCGAGGGCCACGCGGGGGAGGCACGGCGGCGGATCGTGCAGATGATCTCGCCGCGCTCGGTGCTCGGCGCCGACGAGGAGCGTCACCGGTCGGCGCGCGCGCGGCTCGCGCCGGCGTTCACGCCCGAGGCGCTCGAGCGTCAGCGCGACGCGATCGCCCAGATCGCTGCGGCGCACGCCGAGCGCTGGCCGCGCGGGCGCCCGTTCCGCCTGCTGCCGCGCGTCCGCACGCTCTGCGACGACGTCTTCGTGCGGCTCGTGCTCGGCGTGCGCGACGACGCACGCGCGCAGGCGCTCGTGCTCGCGGTTCGCCGGATGCTGTGGACGCCCGGCAACCCGCCGGCGGTGCCGCCCGGTCCCGGCGCCGGGCTGGCCGGCGTGGCGGGCGAGCGCCTCTTCGCGCGGCGCGCCGCGCCGGTCGCGGAGCTGTTGGCGGGCGAGCTCGAGGCGCGGCGTCGCGCCGGGGACGCGGACGGCGACGACCTCGTGAGCTGCATGCTGCGGGCCGATCCGCCGCTCGCGACCGACCGGATCGTCGACGAGTTGATCCCGGTGCTGATGGCAGGACAGGAGCCGCCGGCGGCTGCGCTGACGTGGCTGCTGGACCGCGTCGCCCGCGAGCCACACGCGGCCGAGCGCTTCGCCGTCGCGCGCGAGGATGACGCGGCCTGGCGCGAGGCGTTCGTGCGCGAGACGCTGCGCGTGCGGCCCGCCGTGCACAGCGTCGCGCGGCGGCTGGCAAAGCCGCTCGACGTCGCCGGTCATCGTCTGCCGCAGGGCGCAGTCGCGGTCGCGCCGATCGTGCTGCTGCACCGCGATCCGCGCGCCTATCCCGACGCAGACCGCTTCCGCCCGGAGCGCTTCGCCGACGGCGCGCCCGACGAGACGACGCCGTTCCTGCCCTTCGGCGGCGGCGCGCGCCGCTGCCTCGGCGAGCCGCTGGCGCACGCATTGATCGAGCGCGCCGTGCCGGCGATCCTGCGCGCGATCGAGCTGCGGCCGCTGCGGCCTCAGCCCGAGCGCATGGTCGTGCGCGGCACGGTGCTCGTCCCGCACCGCAGCGGCCTCGCGGTCGCGCGGACACGCGCCGCCTGACGGTCAGGTCACTCGTCGAGCTTGTCGCGCTTGGGGCCCTCCCAATACTCGGCCTCGGGGTCCTTGGACGGGTGCGGCTCACTCGTGCTCTGGCTGCCGGTCTGCGGATGCGGCTGCTCGCCGAACGGCGCACCGTCGGGGTCCGGCGGGTCGCGCGGGTCCTCGCGCTGGTCGTAGGGGTCGGGCCACTCCGTCTCGTCCGGCGTGCCGACCGGATGGTTGAGCGCGTGGTGCGGCGCGGGGTCGCGCGAGCGGTCGCCAGGATCGGCGCCGGGCGGCTCGGGGAAGCCGGTCGGGGGCTTCTCGTCGGGATCGACTGCGTCGGTCATGGTCTACGCCTCCTCTCTGCTGGCAGGTGGGAGATCGCTGTACCCCGCCAGTAAGGCCTCAAGCGACGATGCACCTGCGCAGACGCCTTCTGATTCTCGCCCGACGCAGCGGGTAGTCACGGCCCTCGGAACGATCACCACACAGGAGGCGATTCAGATGGCGGACAAGACGGCGCGCGACATCATGAGCGACGACTGCACCTGCATAGGCGAGAACGACAACGTGCTCGAGGCCGCCAGACGCCTCGCGGATCTCGACGTCGGCGCTCTTCCGATCTGCGGCGAGGACGACCGTCTGAAGGGAATGCTGACCGACCGCGACATCGTCGTGAAGGTGCTCGCAGCCGGCAAGGACCCGTCTTCCACGCGCGCCGGCGAGCTGGGCGCGGGCGACGGCAACACGATCACCGTTGGCGCCGACGACTCCGTCGAGGAGGCGCTTCAGACGATGTCCAGCCACAAGGTGCGGCGCCTCCCCGTGATCGACGGCAGACGCCTCGTCGGGATCGTCTCCCAGGCGGACATCGCGCGGAACATCCCCGACGACAAGGTCGGCGAGCTGGTCGAGTCGATCTCGCGCTAGGAAGGAGAGTCTGCGATGGCCATCTGCGAGGTGTGCGGAAACGAGTACGACAAGTCGATGGAGATCACCGTCGCGGATGCGCGACATGTGTTCGACTCCTTCGAGTGCGCGATCCACGCCCTCGCGCCGAGATGCGAGCACTGCGGCTGCCGCGTGATCGGTCACGGCGTGGAGGCAGATGGCCGTTTCTTCTGCTGCGCGCACTGCGCGAGTCAGATCGGCGAGGAGCGGCTCGTCGACCGCGCGGGGACCTGAACCTGTCCATAGGCCATGCAGATTGCGATCGTGGGCGACACCCACATGCGCCGTCGCGTGCCGCATCTGACGGCCGTGTTTGGCCGTCCTCGGCCGGGGTAATCGGCGACGCAATGTAAACGGGGGCATCGGGGGTCGATGCAATGCACGAGCTTGGACTGAGCCGTCGGGAGCTGCTGCTCCGGACGGGTGTGTTGGGCGCCGGCGCGGTGGCGGCGGGCGTCTGGCCGAGCATGGCGCGGGGCGGCGTGCCGGAGGCGCTCGAGCCGTTGCTGGAGAGGATCGCCGAGCCGGCGCTCCAGTTGCTGGCGCATGACACGTACGCGGGGCTCGCCGTCTTCGCGGTTCCGGGTCCGGACGTCTACTCGAACGCGCAGAGACTCACCAGCGCGACGCCGGGGCCGATCGAGGCGCGCGCGCCCGAGCTGCTGATGCACACGCTCGACCGCTACCTCTCGCTGCCCGACGACTACCTGCAGGCGCTGGCCGCCGCGTTTCGCACCGGCGTCAGCGACGTGCGGATTCCGCACACGCTGCTCGGCGGCGCGCTCGCAGTGTTGGAGCTGGTCGGCGCGACGATGGACGACGCGCTGAGGCTCGTGCTGCAGAACGACCGCAACATCCCGGCCTCGCTGCCGCTCGCGCTGATGATGAACTTCGCCGCGACGCAGGTGCGGCCGTCGTCCGTCGTCGGCCCGATCCCCTCCTCGCCGTTCGCGAACCTCACGTGGAGCGAGAAGGGGCTGGCGTTCCAACGGATCGAGCAGGCCGATCCCACGCTCGTCGCGTTGATCGACGCGAACGCGCCGCAACCGCTGCGCGAAGGCGCGTCGGGACTGCTGCGCTTCGCCGGCAACGTGATGCTGACGCTCGCCGCGTTCGCGCCCTACACGGAGTTCGGCGTCTTCGACAGAGGCACGCTGCGCGCCACGAGACGTCCGATCGGTTGGGACCTCAGCAACTACATGCCCGGTCGCACGACGCCGGCCGACGGCTGGCCCGAGCTCATCGGCTACTACCAGGACCGACGCGCGGTGCAGACCGCGCCTGAGTACAGCGGGGGAGCGTGACCATGCGTGACGTGATCGTGATCGGCGCGGGCGGCGGCGGCCCGGTGATCGCCAAGGAGCTCGCCGCGCGCGGGCTCGACGTGCTCGTGCTGGAGGGCGGCCCGCGCTACGACGACCCCGAGCGCCAGTGGTCGCGCTACGAGAACGACGCCAACAGCCCGGCCGACGGCTACCTGCGCTTCGGTCCGGCCGACCGCTTCGACAAGCCCCCCTGGTTCCGCGAGCTGCCGCAGGCCTCGTTCGTATGGCAGCTCGCGGGCACCGGGGGCACGACGATGCACTACTTCGGCAACTCGCCGCGCGCGATGCCGGGCGCCTTCGCCGACTACGACGGCCCGGACGCGGGCGCCTACGACGTCGCGCACCGCTTCCCGCTCGGCTATCGCGAGCTGATCCCGTACTACGAGTGGGTCGAGGCGACGCTGCCGGTGCAGACGGCGGCAATGGGGACCAAGGAGGCCGTCTTCTTCCGTGGCTGCGAGGGCGTCGGCCTGCCGGTGAACGCAACGAAGGACATCCTGCGCGACAGCTTCCGCCCGCAGGAGAACGCGATCCTGCAGCCGGGCGGCACCGCCGGCAGAACCAGCGACGAAGCGCACCTGCTGTTCCCGGAGGCGACCGGCTGCACCTTCTGCGGCTACTGCTTCCAGGGCTGCTTCGAGCCGCGCAGAGCACCGCGCAACCTCAAGGCCAAGCGCCAGACCGACAACTCCTACATCCCGATGATGCTGACGGCCGACCAGTGGGCGAGCGGCGGGCGCGCCGCGACGCTGGTCGCGAACGCGTTCGTCACGCGGATCCTCAGCGAGACGGTCGGCGGGCGCGTCACCGCGCGCGGCGTGCGCTGGCGCGACACGCAGACCGGCGAGCAGCACGAGGAGACGGCGCAGGTCGTCGTCATGTCGGGCGGCTGCACGGAGAATCCGCGGCTGTACCTCAACAGCGTGCTGCCGAACCCGAACGACTGGGTCGGGCGCGGCTACACCGACCACTACATCGACTGGCTGATAGGCGTCTTCGACGAGTACACCGGCAGCTCCAAGGGCGCCTCCTCGTCGGCGCGCGTCGACTACCCGGGGCGCGGCGCGCTGGAGCAGGTCGGCCTGCCGCCGGCGCTGCAGGGCTTCGCGGCCGGCTTCAGCGACAGCGGCGTGCGCGGCGTCTACGACAACGGTCGCGGTGCGACCGGCCGCTGGGACGGCCGCGCCGGCCGCGTCTACGGCGCCGAGCTGAAGGAGATGCTGTCCGACGTCGACCGGCTCGTGAACGTGCTCGTGCTCACCGACGACGACGTCGAGGCGCAGAACCGCGTCGTGCGCTCGACGTTCCCGCCGGACGAGCACGGGCCGATCCCGCGCGTGATCTTCCGCCAGCGCGAGCGCACGGCGCGCACACAGGCCAACCGTGAGTTCCTCGCCGATCGGGCGGCGGCGATCCTGCGCGCGGCCGGGGCGAGGAAGGTCCTGCGCGTGGACTTCGCGCCGCTGCCGCTGCACGTCCACTCGACGATGCGGATGGGGCTCGACGCGGCCGACTCGGTGCTCGACGCATGGGCCGAGGTGCGCTGGGTCGACCGGCTGTTCGTCGGCGACAACTCCGCGTTCGCCAACTCGCTCGGCGGCCCCAACCCGACGCTCACCAACCAGGCGCTCGGCACACGCACCGCCGAGCGGATCTTCGCCAGATACTTCGGCGGAGCACCGTGGGTGGCAGGCGAGTCGCCCGTCAGCTCGCTCGACGCGCGCGTGACCGCTGCGGTGCTCGCGGCCTAGGTCGCTCGTCTCAGCGCAGCTCGTCGAGGCAGTGGGACGCCTCGGCGAGCTGCGCGCTCATGTTGCGCTCCATCATCCGCAGCGCCGCGTCGCCCAGCTCGGGATCGATCGGGGCAACCGCGTCGCGCACGACGCACACGTCGTAGTGGCGGATGTACGCGTCGAGCGCGCTGTAGAGGATGCACTGCTCCGTCACCTGGCCGGTGAGGATCAGCGTGCCGATCTCCCGCTGGCGCAGGAGGTGGTCCAGCGCGGTGCCGTAGAAGACGCTGTGGCGGATCTTCTGCAGGAACGCCACGTCGTCGGGCGGCACCAGCGGGTCGACCAGCTCGGGTCGGCGGCCCTCGAGCGCGCGGCGCACGATGTCTTGGCGCGTGGCGGCGAAGTCGCCGAGGTTGTCGTTGACGTAGATCAGGTCGACGCCGTCCTCGCGCGCGCGTCGGACGAGGTCCGCGAGCGGCGCGACGATCCCGGCGACGTGGTCGGCGAGCGCGTCGGCGTCGTCGTGGTCGTACGGGTTGAGCATGTCGACGACGAGCAACGCGGCGCCGCGTCCGCTGCCGCTCATCGGCGGCGACGCTCCTCGTGCGCCTCCGCGCGGCCCCGGTCGATCTCCACGCGCGTCATGTCGTGGAGGTCGGTACCCGCTCCGTCGCCCGGATAACGCAGAGCAGACGGCGGCGAAGACCGCCGGTGGTTGCATCGCGCGACGGTGGGTACACGAACTGCCATGCCCATGACGGAGACACGCGTGCAGGATCTGCCGCCGTTCGCCGGCCACTCGCCGCAGCAGGAGCGCCCGCTCGGCTGGTACGCCGCGTTGATCTCGCTCTACGCGAGCGCGCTGGGCGGCTTCGTCGCGTGGTTCGGCCGCTCCGGCCGCACCCTTCCCGAGCGGGTGGACGCGCGAGACCTCGCGTTGCTGGCGGTCGCGACGCACAAGGGCTCGCGCCTGCTCGGCAAGGCGCGCATCATGAGCGCCGTGCGCGCGCCGTTCACGCGCTTCCAGGAGGACGGTGGGCCGGACGAGGTGGAGGAGGCGGCCCGCGGGCGCGGGCTGCGCCGCGTGATCGGCGAGCTGGTCATCTGTCCCTACTGCCTCAGCATGTGGTTCGCGACGCTCTTCGCCGCCGGCCTGCTCGTTGCTCCCCGCGCGACCCGCTGGTTCGCCTCGGTCCTCGCGATCGTCTTCGCGTCCGACATGCTGCAGATCGCGTACCGCAAGGCCGAGGACGCGCTCTGACGCATGGAGCCCGCGACCTCCAGCAGCTGGCGCGGGTGAGACGGCTCGACGGACAGCGTGCGCTGGTGACCGGCGCCAGCAGCGGGATCGGCGCCGCGACGGCGCAGCTGCTGGCGCGCGAGGGGGCGGACGTGGCGCTGCTCGCGCGGGGCGAGGCGGGCCTGCTGCGCGTTGCGACGCGCGTGCGGGAGGAGGGCGGACAGGCGGTCGTGCTGCGCGCCGACGTCGCCGACCGCGCCGCGCTGGAGGACGCGATCGCGGAGGGCGTGCGCCAGCTCGGCGGCCTCGACGTCGTCGTGGTCGCCGCGGCCGCCGGCGCGTTCGGCCGCTTCGACGAGATCCCGCCGGAGGACTTCGAGCGGTGCGTGCGCGTGAGCCTCGGCGGCGCCGTCGACACGATCCGCGCCGTGCTGCCCGAGCTGGAGCGCACCGCCGGTCGGCTGGTCGTCGTCGGCTCCGCGGTCGACGAGATCGAGCTGCCGCTGCTGTCGCCCTACGTCGCGGCCAAGCACGGACTGCACGGCTTCCTCAACAGCCTGCGCGCCGACCTGCGCTCCGGCGGCTCGCCGGTCGAGCTGTCCGAGGTCCGGCCCGGCGCGGTCGACACGCCCTTCTGGCTGCACCTCACGCACCCCGGCCGCCTCGTCCCGCCGACGATCCCGCCGCTGACGACCTACACCGCCGAGACGGTCGCGCGGGCGGTCGTCGCGTGTGCGATCGCGCCGCGCCGCTCGATCACCGTCGGCGGCTCGACGGTGCTGCTGTCGCTCGCCGAGCGCCGCGCGCGCCCGCTGATGGAGCGCGCCTTCGCGCTCGTCGGTCGCTTCGCGCGCGCCCGCGCTCGTCCGGACCCGGCGCGCCAGGGGCTGTGGGAGCCCTCGGGCGAGGGCATCCTCGACGGTCACCTGCACGGGCGTCCGAGCCTGCTCGCGGCGCTGCGGCTGCGCGGGGCGCGCCCGCGCGGCGGGGTGGAGTCGTCGTGACGCGGGCACCGGCTGTTTGGCGTGGCCGCGGGGAGGGCAGCTCCAGCGGCATGAACGCAACCGCACCAGACACTCACACCACCGAGCACCCGCTCGCGCTCGTCACGGGCGCCTCCAGCGGGATCGGCCGCGAGCTCGCCCGCGAGTTCGCCGAGCACGGCTACGACGTCGTCGTCACGGCAGAGGACGCGAGCATCCACCAGGCCGCGGCCGAGCTGGACGGGGCCGACGGCGTCCACGTCGAGGCGGTGCAGGTCGACCTGCGCGACCCGGAGGGAGTCAAGGAGCTGTGGCGCCGCGTGACGGACGGCGGGCGCCGGCTCGACGCCGTCGCCCTCAACGCCGGCGTCGGCGCGGGCGGCGAGTTCGCCGACGACACGAGACTGCCCGACGAGCTCTCGATCGTCGACCTGAACGTCCGCTCGACCGTCCACCTCGCCAAGCTCGTGAGCGGGCAGATGGCCCATCAGGGCAGCGGGCGGATCCTCTTCACCTCCTCGATCGCGTCGACGATGCCCGGCACCTACCAGGCGGTCTACAACGCGTCGAAGTCGTTCGTGCAGTCGTTCGCGCTCGCGCTGCGCGAGGAGCTGAGCGACAGAGGCGTGAGCGTCACCTCGCTGATGCCGGGCCCGACCGACACCGAGTTCTTCGAGCGCGCCGACATGCTCGACACGAAGGTCGGCGCGGGCGAGAAGGACGACCCGGCCGACGTCGCGCACGACGGCTTCGAGGCGCTCATGAACGGCGACGAGCGCGTCGTCTCCCACTCCTTCAGAACGAGACTTCAGGGGCGCATGAGCCGCGTGATGCCCGACAGCGTGAAGGCGTCGATGCACCGCAGAATGGCCGAGCCGGGCTCGGCCGACCCGGAGAAGGAGTCCTAGATGACCGAGACACCGAAGCAGTCCGATCAGCTGCCCGAGGAAGCGCCCGCCGAGCAGGTTCCCGACGACATTGCCGAGGCCGGCGAGGGCGCTGCCCGTGAGTCGGCGCGGGAGGACGCCCGCGAGGAGGCGCAGAGCACAAGCGAGAGCGGCTATCGCGCTGACCAGGAGCAGGAGGCGTACGAGCGCGACGCGCCGGACGCAGCCGATGAGGAGGTCGGCGGTGGCTAGCCCGATCCCGTCGCGGGCTCGCTGCGCTCGCCGTCCAGCGGGACGAGCACGAACGACTCGACGGCGATGTCCGGCTCCATGTGGTTGTCGCTCAGGAAGGCGAGGACGGTGCGGCCGGTGATCTGCTCGACGGTGGCGATCAGGTCGCTGCTCATCGTCTGCTGGTAGGCCTTGCGATTGCTGAGAACCAGCTCCTCGCGGCCGTCGCGCGCGAGGCTGCGCTCGCCCCGCGTCAGTGTGTCCTGCAGCACGACGGCGATGTAGTCATCGTTGATGTAGGTGCGGGCCTTCGTCGGTCCGCGTCCGGTGTACTCGGCGAGCAGCCGCACGACGGCGTTCGAGATCGACGCGGCGACACTGCCTGCAGGGGGACGCTCTTGCTGGGTACCGGACACGCCGGCCCTCTCTCGCCTCCCTCCTCGCAACGGGCCACCCGAGGGTAGGAAGGAGACGGATCGAATCCGTTCGCGTGGCCCGCGTTCCTCAGTCGTGCCCGCCCTGCGCGGTCCGACGATGACTCACGTCCCTGGAGCCTAACCGTCTGGACCGGACGGCACCGCGCCGCTAACATCCCGGTCTGCGGGACCGGGCGGGTGCATGGCGCACGTCGGGGACCTTCTGACGCAACGGAAAGCTCGCTCCCACCAGGGGCGGGCGCACACGAAGCGAAGCCGACCATCGCGCTTACGTGGAGACTTCCGATGCAACATAGCCAGAGAGCACCTGTTTTTTGGGTGGCCGTCGAGCCTCAGCGCGAGTACGTGCGCGTCACGCCCTATGGCGAGCTCGACCTGGTCACCGTCGAGGAGCTCGGTACGGAGATCGACCAGCTGCGGTCCGACGGCATCGCGGCGATCGTGCTCGACCTGCGCCAGCTCAGCTTCATGGACTCGACCGGCCTGCGGTTGCTGCTGAGCCTCGACGCCGCGGCTCGCTCAGACGGCTTCGACTTCTCGATCGTCGACGGGGAGGGACCCGTCCGTCGGCTGCTGGAGCTGACCAGGCTCGACGGGCGCTTCGCTCGCGCCGACGGCTGAGATCACGATCTGCTGCTCGCCTTGCCGCCTCTTCTGGACGCGCTCGGAGTGTTGGCGATCTTGGCCGCGCGTTCCTTGCTCATGCCCTTTCTGCGCAGGCCCTCGTACTGCTTGTCGTCCTTCACGCTGGGTCCGTGATCTCTGGCCACTGTGTCCTCCTGTCGCCGATAGTTCGGATGACTGTTGGCGTCGCTACCCCGTCCGGCGCGCGACAAACGGCACGGCGAACGCGAGCGGACGCGGGGATCGATCCTCAGAGCTGCTCGCGAACTCCGGCCGCGCGCTCGACGTGCTGCAGTTGCGCGTCGAGACCGGCATCGAGCGCGTCGGAGCCGGCGCCACGGCGACCGAGCGGCAACACGGTGGCGCGATGCGCGTCCTCGAGCGCCATCGCGAGCGCGGCGTAGAGCGCGAGCGCGCACAGCGCGAGCCCGACGATCCCCGTGACGTCTTCCCACGTTCCGCTGTCGGTCAGTTGGTAGAGGCCGGTGGTCGCGAAGCGCAGCGCGGTCGTGCCGAGCACGGCGGCGGGTACGAGCTTGGCGCCGCTCGCTGCGAGCGCCGGCACGACCATCGCTGCCGCCGCGAGCAGCAGGAACAGGCCGAGCGCGTCGCTCGTCGTTCCCGCCGGGCGCGTGAGTGTCACGAGGCCGATCGACAGCCATGTGCCCGCGAGGACGCCCATGCCGGTGCCGGCGACGACGTCGCGGGCGAGGTAGCCGAACGTGGCGGCCAGCAGTTGGAGCGGGAAGACGAAGGCGATCAGGATCAGCGCGACATCCTGCCCCTCGGAGGGCTGCAGCCAGCCGAGCTGGAGGCCGCTGATGAGCAGGGTGCCACCGGCAAGCGCGAGGAAGCCGAGCGGCAGCGGGTTGCCGAGCGGGCGCAGCATGATGCGGGCCGCGTCCGCAACCCGGACGGGTGTGCCGGTCCCGTCGCTCACCGCGCCACCACCAGCGCCTGTGGAGCGGCTTGCCTCATCCGCGTTCTGAGCCACTTCAACTGCACCGCCGTCTCGCCCTCGCAGCGTTGGACCACGTCGAGCAGGTCGCGGTCGCGAGCACCCTGCGCCGCCTGTCCGACGAGCGTCCAGGCGATGTCGCACTCGGTCGCCATCAGGTAGAGGTCGTGCAGGTCGCGCAGCAGGCCGAGCGGTCCGGAGCGGGTGCCGGCGAACAGCTCCGAGCGCAGGCGCTCGGGTTCGTCGTCGGCCTCCTCGCCGTAGCGGTCCGCGAACGGTGCGAGCTGCTCCGCGTGGTCGTTGCACTCGTCGGCGAGCCGCGCGCAGAGGTGGCGGATGTCGGGCTCGTCGCCGTGCGCGTCACCGACCTCGCCGAACGCGCGCCCGAGCTCGTCCTCGGCGTGGCAGAGCAGCCCGAGGTAGTGCGCGAGCTGCATCGTCAGCTCGCCCTGCTCACGGCGACCGCCGCGGTCTTGAACATCGGCTGCTTAGAGACCGGATCCCAGGCGGTGATCGTCAGCTCGTTCGCCGCGCGGCCCGACCGACCCTCCGAGGGCCCGGCCTCGTCGCCCACGTCCCAGTAGCCGTAGTGGAACGGGACGAACACGCTGCCGGGCCGGATGCCGGTGATGCGCGCGGGTGCCTCGATCGCGCCGCGCGCCGAGGCGATCCGCACGCGGTCGCCGTCGCGCACGCCGAGCGCCTCGGCGTCGTGCGTGCTCAGCTCGGCCCACACCTCGGGCGCGGCGGCGTTCAGCTCGGGCGCGCGGCCGGTCTTCGTGCGCGTATGGAAGTGGTAGACGGTGCGGCCTGTCGTGAGCTGCAGCGGACGTTCGCTGTCGGGGACCTCCGGCGAGGGCGCGTACTCGATCGCATGCAGGTAGGCACGGCCGGCGGGGCGGCGCGCGCGGGCGTCGGCCTCGGTGTCGGCGGCCCCGGTCTTGAGGTCGTTGCCGTACGTCTCGGCGTAGTCGGGGTCGGTGTTGAAGACGCCGTCGGCGTAGAGGCGCTCGGTGCCGTCGGGTGCGTCCGCGGTGCAGGGCCACTGGATGCCGCCGCGCTCGCGCAGCAGCGCGTACGTCAGGCCGCTGTAGTCGCACGGCCGTCCGCGCGAGCATGCCTTCCACGCCTCGAACGCGGACTCCGGGTCGCTCCACGCGATCAGCGGCGCGCCGTCGCGGTCGCGGAAGTCCATGCGGCGCGCGTAGTCGAGGAAGATCTCCAGGTCGGCTCTCGCCTGACCGGGCGGATCGACGGCTTGCTCGGACAGGTGGACCGTGCGGTCGGTGTTCGTGAACGTGCCGGCCTTCTCGCCCCATGTCGCCGCCGGCAGCACGACGTCGGCGAGCCGCGCGGTCTCGGTCAGGAAGAGGTCCTGCACGACGACGAGCAGGTCGGGCTTCGCGAGGATCGAGCGGATGCGGCCGAGGTCGGGCAGCGAGACGGCCGGGTTCGTGGCCGAGATCCACAGCAGCTCGATCGAGCCCTGCTCGGCGTAGCGCCAGATCTGCATCGCGTGCGTCGGCGGCGCCCAGTGCGGGATCGTCGCCGTGTCCACCTTCCACAGCTCGGCGAGCTCGCGCACATGGTCCGGGTTGTCCCAGTTGCGCATCCCCGAGAGGTCGCCGTCGGCACCGGTCTCGCGCGTGTTCTGCGCGGTTGGCTGGCCGTTCATCTGGAGCACGCCCGCGCCCGGTCTCCCGATCATGCCGCGCAGCAGGTGGATGTCGTTGACCAGGCAGGCCGCGGCGGTGGCCTGGTTGGACTGATAGACGCCCTGCAGGACCGTTGAGAGCAGTCGCTCGCACGTGCCGAGCAGCTCGGCGGCCGCCTCGACGTCGCGGGCCGGCACGTCGCAGATCTCCGCGACCCGCTCGGGGGTGCAGGACGCGACGGTCGCAGCCAACTGGTCGAACCCGAGCGTGTGGCGCGCGACGTACTGCTCGTCGACCCAGCCGCGATGGAGCAGCTCGCGCAGCAGCCCGTTGAGCAGCGCGACGTTCGTGCCGGGGCGCGGCGCCAGGTGGACGTCAGCCTCGCGCGCGACCGGCGTCGGGCGAGGGTCGACGCACAGCAGCGCGGGCTGGTCGGGCCCGTGCAGGCGGTCGAGCATCCGCATCCACAGCACCGTTTGCGTCTCGGCGACGTTGTGGCCGAACAGCGCGAGCGCGTCGCAGTGGTCGACGTCGGCGTAGGAGCCGGGCTGGCCGTCGGTCCCGAAGCTCGCCTTCAGCGCCGCCGCCGAGGTGGCGGTGCACAGTCGCGTGTTGCCGTCCATGTGCGGCGTACCGAGGCCCGCCTTGCCGATGACCGCGAGCGTGTAGTACTCCTCGAGGAACAGCTGGCCCGACGTGTAGAAGCCGAACCGGCCCCAGCCGCCCGGCTTCTGCAGCAGCTCGCGCGAGCGCGCGACGATGCGCTCCATCGCCGTCTCCCAGCTCGCCTCGACAAGCTCGCCGCCCTCGCGCACGAGCGGCGTCGTCAGTCGATCCGGCGAGCCGTTCGCCTGCCAGCCGTAGAGGTCCTTCGGGCCGAGGCGCCCGCGGTTGACGCGGTCGCGCGCGCTGCCGCGCACGCCGACGATGCGGCCGCCCTGGACGGCGATCTCCTGCCCGTCGCCGTTGGAGTGCAGGATCGACGCCGACGGAACCCACTGCTCGACATCGTCCTCCGCCACGCCCTCCGCGAGGTGGACGTCGACACGCTGCGGCCAGGGCTCGCCGACGCCGAAGGGGGTCCGCGCGCCCCAGGGCTCGGCGATGCGGTCCGACGCCGTGAGATCAGCGCGGCTCATGCACGCTCCTTACCCCGAGCCGACCACCATCAACAGCCCACCCGACCAGCGCGGCGCGAGCCTACTCTCCTGGCCGCTTGCCACCGACGAAGTCGGTGTGCTCCTGCGCGGGAGTGGTCGGGGTGGTGTGACGGGGACGCCGGTCGGCGCCGTCGTCTCCCTCGACGCGATCTCCGCGCGGGTCGGTCTTGCGCCACCACAGGAACCCTCCGGCTCCGAACAGGCCAGACGCGATGAAACCACCCACCACCAGCAGGAACACGATCAGCAGAATTGCGATGCCGCCCTCCATGCTCTGAGCGGTACCCGGCGCGAACGCCTTGAAACGACTCCGGCTCGACCTGGAGCTGCGCTCGGGGTTGAGCGCGATCACATGACGCGGGGCCGGAGCATCGGCAGCAGCGCGTGGCGTACGAGCGCGACGATCGTGTCGTCGTCGTCGAGCGTGATCTTGCCTTCGCGCGTGAGCAGCAGCGACATCGCAAGGCGCGCGATCACCTCGGCTGCCTGGTCGAGGTCGGCGGGGGCGGCGCGACCGGCGCGCACCTCGGCTTGCAGCCGCGTGGCGATCAGCTCGCGGTAGAGCGCGAGTGCCGGTGCGCCGTCGACGGTGAGCAGTGGCAGCACGAGCTCGGGCTCGCTGCGCAGGAGGCGGTCGAGCAGCGGGTGCCCGCGGACGAAGCTCACCGCGAAGGAGAGCCCGAGGACGAGCCGCTGCTCGAGCGTGTGCTCGCGTTCCCAGACGTCGTCGAGCTGCTCCATGGCGCGGCGGATCTCGCGCGCGATGACGACCTGGACGAGCCCCTGCTTGTTCTGGAAGCGGCGGAACACGGTCATCTTCGAGACGCCGGCGCGGGTCGCGACGTCCTCGATCGTCGAGCGGCGGATGCCGTACTCGACGAACGAGTCGAACGCGGCCGCGGCGACGCGGTCGATCAGTGCGTCCTCGCCGGGTGCGGGTCCCTGGTCGATCTGCGCTATCGAAAGCATCTGTTAGTATGTTATCAAATGAGTAACTTGATAACAGAACCGCCGATCGACGTGCCGCGGCTGCGCACCCCGGCGCTCGTGAACGCCGCCGAGTACTGGCTGCGGCCCGACCGCTTCGCGCATCGCTGCCAACCGCTCGGCGATCGCTTCCTCGTCGCGATGCCCGGCTGGAGACCGTGGCTGTGCCTCACTCATCCCGACGACATCAAGCGCGTCTTCACCGCCGACACCGACGTGCTGCGTCTCGGCGCCGCGCTCACGAGAGGCTCACCGCATGCGCTCGTCCTCGGCCCGACCGGCCTGACGAACGTCGACGGTGCTGAGCACATGCGCAGCCGGCGGATGCAGCTGCCGCCGTTCCACGGCGAGGCGCTCGTCAAGCACCAGGCGGTGATGGAGCGCAAGGCGCAGGAGACGCTCGAGCGCTGGCCGTACGGCCGCGCGACGCGGGCGGACGCCCACATGCAGGCGATCTCGCTCGAGGTGATCATCGCCGTCGTCTTCGGCGTGACCGACCCCGATCGCGTCGAGCGCCTGCGCGCGGCGACGCTGGCGCTGATGCGCATCGCGAGCTCGCGCCGCTTCCTCCTGCAGACGATCGTCGTCACGGCGCGCAACAAGGGCTGGGACGGTGGGTTCCGGCGCGTTCGTCGCGCGACGGCGGCGATCGACGCGATCGTGCTCGAGGAGGTCGCCGAGCGCCGCCGTGCGGGCGACCTCGGCCAGGACGACGTGCTCGGCATGTTCCTGCGTGCCCGTGACGAGGACGGCATGCCGATGCCCGACGCCGAGCTTTGCGACGCAATGCGCACGCTGCTGCTCGGCGGCCACGAGACCACCGCTTCCACGCTCGCGTGGATCCTCGAGCGCGTCAGCCGCCACCCGGCCGAGCTCGCGCGCCTCGAGGCAGCCGCGCTGGACGGCGACGACGACTACATCGACGCCGTCGTCAAAGAGGCAATGCGCCTGCGCCCCGTGTTCCCGATCACCGCACGCCTCGCCTCAGCACCGTTCGAGCTGGGGGACCTCACCATCCCCACCGGCACGCTCGTCGTCCCGCACATCACGCTCGTGCACCGCCGACCCGACCTCTACCCCGACCCGCTCGCGTTTCGCCCTGAGCGCTTCCTCGACACCCGCGCCGGCACCTACACGTGGATCCCGTTCGGCGGCGGACCCCGCCGCTGCCTCGGCGCCGCGTTCTCGCTGATCGAGACACGGATCGTCCTGCGCACGATGCTCCGCCACGCCCACCTCGTGCCCACGCGCAGGCCGTCAGAGCGGATCGCGCGACACACCGTCACGATCGTCCCCGCCCACGGCGCAACCATCACGCTCGAACGCCGATCGGCAGCAGCGCGGGGCTGCTAGCATTGCTGTCACTGACTGCAATGCTAGATCGTGAGGCGGGATGTCGACGTTGACGGTGCGAAACCTGGACGACGGGCTGAAGGCACGCCTGCGCGTGCGGGCAGCCGAGAACGGCCGCTCGATGGAGGCGGAGGCGCGCGCGATCCTGCGCTCGACGCTCGTCGGGGAGGCCGGTATGCACGATCGGATGGGAAGCCGGATCTACGAGCGCTTCGCAGGGCTTGGAGCTGACAAGCTCGACCTGCCGCCTCGCAGCGATTCACCGCGTGCCGCCGATCTGAGCGGATGATCGTCCTCGACACGAACGTCCTCTCCGAGCTGATGCGGAGACGGCCGACCGCGCGCGTCGTGACCTGGGTCGACGAGCAGGACGCGAGTGGGCTGGCGATCACTGCCGTGACGGTCGCCGAACTGCTCTACGGGGTTGCGCGGCTGACCGATGGTGCGCGCAAGAGCAAGCTGGCGGCAGCTGTGGATGCGCTCGTGCGCGATGACTTCGCTGACCGCGTGCTGCCGTTCGACGCGGCGGCGGCTGGCCACTACGCCGAGCTGGTCGCCGAACGCGAGCGGCAAGGCCGGCCGGTCAGCGTCTCCGATGGCCAGATCGCGGCGATCTGTCGTTCCCATCGCGCGGCCCTCGCCACCCGCAACGTCCGCGACTTCGACGCAACCGGCGTCGTCGTGCGTGATCCCTGGGCCGCCGGCTGACGCTGGTCACCCTGCTCGCCCACGGTCATACGCTCCGCAGCGCCTCGGTCGGCGACATCCGCGCGGCGCGCAGGGCGGGGAGGAGGCCGGCGATCGCGCCGATCGCGATCGCGGATGCGATGCCGCCCGCCCACGCCTCCAGCGGGACGACGACGGCCCAGCCCTCGGCCGACGCGTAGACCGCGGTCGCGAGCGCGCCGGCGGTGACTCCGACCGCGCCGCCGATCAGCGAAAGCATGATCGCCTCGGCGAGGAACTGACCGCGGATCTGCGCCTGCGTCGCACCGAGCGCGCGGCGCAGGCCGATCTCCGAGCGCCGCTCCAGCACCGAGATGATCATGATGTTCGCGACGCCGACCGCGCCGACGAGCAGGGCCACCGCGCCGAGCCCGAGGAACAGGCCGTCGAGCGCGCTCTGCGCCGCGGCCCGCGCGGTCAGCGCGTCCGACGGCTGGCTCACGTCGACCTCGTTGGGCGCCGCCGGGTTCGCCGTCTGTGCGAGCAGCCGCTGGACCGCGTCGACCTCGCTCGTCTGCGAGCGCACGTAGATCGTCGTCGGAGGACCGGTGGTCACCTCGCCCTGCTCGACGCCGAGGTAGTCGAGGTAGCGCTTCGCGGCCGGGAAGCCGATCAGCACGCTCGCGTCGATCTCCGGTGCGAGCACCGCCTCCTCGAGAATCCCGGCGACGTAGAGCCACTGCCCGCCGAGCCAGATCCGCTGGCCCTCGTAGACACGGTCGATCCCCAGCCGTCGCGCCGCCGTCGCGCCGAGCACGGCAACCGGCTCGGTCGCCGTCGCGGCATTGAGATATCTGCCGCGGGCGACGCCGGCTCCGATCGCGCCGAGCAGGTCGAGGTCCGCTGCCTGCGCGCTCAGGCCGTTCGTCTCGACCGCCGGCACGCGCGGGCTGCGGTACACGTTCGTGTCGGGGATCGACGCCGTGACCGCGACCTGCTCGACCGCGTCCATGCGGTCGATCATCGCCGGCGCCGTCAGCGGCAGCTGCGCCGTCTCGCCCGTGAACGACTGGCCGTTCCCGACCGTCAGCAGGTTCGTCCCGAGCCGGTCGATCTCGGCCAGCAGGCCGGCCTGTGACGACGACGAGAGGCCGAGCACCGCGACGATCGCCGCGACGCCGATCGCGATCCCGAGCGCCGAGAGCGCCGCGCGCAACCGCCGCGTGCGCAGCCCGACGCTCGCGACGCGCGCGACGTCGCCGGGCCGCAGCCGCACCGGCGCGACGTCCGCCGAAGCGCTCACAGGGCGGGCGGGGTCGGATCGGTGTCCGCGACGATCCGACCGTCGAGCACCTCGACGCGCCGCGGCAGCTGCGCCGCCAGCTCGCGGTCGTGGGTGATCACGAGGATCGTCGTGCCCTGGCCGTGCAGCTCGCGCAGCAGCTCGACGACCGAGGCGCCGGTGGCGCTGTCGAGGTTGCCGGTCGGCTCGTCGGCGAGCACGATCGCCGGGCGCCCGACGAGCGCCCGCGCGATCGCGACGCGCTGGCGCTCGCCGCCCGACAGCGTGCTCGGGCGGAAGCGCTCGCGGTGCGCGAGCCCGACGCGGGCGAGCGCGGCGGCCGCCCGCTCGCGTCGTTCGCCGACTTCGACGCCGCTGTAGAGCAGCCCGTCGGCGACGTTCTCCAGCGCGGTCGAGCGCTCGGCGAGGAAGAACTGCTGGAAGACGAAGCCGATGCTGCGCGCGCGCAACCCGGCGAGCTGGCGGTCGTCGAGCCCGGCGACGTCGACGCCGTCGATCCGCACGGTCCCGGAGGTCGGCCGCTCGAGCGTCCCTATCACGTAGAGCAGCGTCGACTTGCCCGAGCCCGACGGCCCGGCGATCGCCACCAGCTCTCCCGGCGCGACGACGAAGCCGACGTCGCGCAGGACCGGCACGGGCGGAGCATCGCCGTAGGTCTTCGTGACGCCGTCGAGCTCCAGCACGGGCGTGCTCATGTCGACGGCACCACGACGCGCTGCCCGGTGGACAGCCCGGGGCTCTCGACCTGCACCCGACCGTCGGCCGGGTCGAACAGCCCCAGCCTCACCGGCACGAGCTCCCGTCTCCCGTCGCCGGCGACCGTCTCGACCGCGTAGCCGCCGCCGGCGCGCGCGACGAGCGCGGTGACCGGCACGCTGAGCGCGTCTCTCACGCGGCCGGTCGTGATCTGCACGCCGACCGGCGCCCGGTCGAGCCTGCCGGCCACGCGCGGTCTGTCGAGCGCGATCGCGACGGGGATCGTCGCGCCGGAGGAGTCCGAGCCGCCGGACTGCGCCCTGCCGGCGCTCGCGACGGTGCCGACGCGGCTCACGACGCCCGTCGTCGTGCTGTTGTCCGGCAGGGTGATCGTCGCGGGGTCGCCGACCCCGACCGACGACGCCTGCGCCGCCTTGAGGTCGACGTCGACGCGTCGCCGCGTCGACGTCGCCTGAGCCATCGGCGCCCCGCGACCGGCGCTCGTGCCGAGCGTGGCGGTCACCTTCGTGATCCGCAGCGGCCCCGGTGCGAAGACCGCGTCGCCGAGCCTGAGCGAGCCGGTCCAATCGAGGTCGCGCTTCTCCTGCAGCTCGCCGAGCGCGTGCGACGTCGCCGCGCTGAAGGTGTCGGACCGCGGGTCCAGCTCGTCCCTGGTTGCGTAGCCGAGCTCGACGAGGTTGCGATTGAGCTGGCGCACGTCGGGGCCCGCCATGCCCTCGTAGAGCGAGCGCCACGCCGGGACGTCGCCGCACAACAGCAGCACCGGCACGTCGTCGATCCGGTACAGCCCCTTGCCGCAGCGTGCGATGTGCGTGACCTGCGGCAGCGACGTGTACGCGCCCTTGCGCTGGTTGACGATCGCGTACGGCGTGCCGTCGGCTTGGGCGCTGTACCCGAGCGTGCCGTTGGCGTAGACCTGTGACGAGAGTCGGCCGCTGGCGATGGCGGCCGTCGAGTCGGTCGCGGCGGCCGCGCGCGCGACGCCGTCGCCGGAGCCGCCGCCGAACGGCTCGACCGCGGCCGTCGCGATCGCCGCGGCGGCGACGAGGGTGAGGGCGCCGCCGCCGGCCAGCAGCCTGCGGTGAGAGCTCCGCCAGCTCATCCGCCGACCCCTCCGCCTTCGCCCCAGCCCGACCCGCGCAGCTTGCCCTGGCAGGCCTGCCGCGCCTGCTCGAACTGCGGGGACTCCACGTCGATCGTTCTCGGGACGAGCAGTCTCCCCGGGCCCTCGGGGTCGGGGAAGTCGGGCACGCCGTGGTCGCGCATGCACTGGGAGAACGCGATGAGCTGCCCCTGCATCTGCGCCGTGGCTCTGCCGCTCGGCGCGAACTGCCGGCAGGCCGCCTGCGCCGCCTGCATCGCGGCGGGGTCGCCGCCGCTTCTCATCGTGATCCTGCCGTCGACCGGGTCGGGGAAGTCGGGCACGCCGTGCTTGCGCATGCACTCGGCGAAGCGGACCGCTCTGTCGCCGGTCCCACCGGAGGCGTCCGCGTTGGGGCCGGACGAGTCGCCACAGCCCGTCAGCAGGCCCGCCGCCAGCAGGGCGATCGCCGCGCTCGCCGCGAGCCACCTGTCGAATCGCCACCGTCGTCGAGATCTCACCGTGCGCCTCCTCTGAGGTCGTTGAACATGCGTCGGGAGGCGGTTTGTACGAAGCGGCGGGTAACACCCTCGGAACGGGCGCCGTTAACTCGCTGTTACACCGCGTCGGTCATGCTGGTCGTGTCGTGAAGGCCCGACTCGCCTCGCTTGCGATCCGCCCGCACCTGCCGCCGCGCACCGTGCGCCTGCGGCTGACGCTGCTCTACAGCGCGCTGTTCCTCGTCTCCAGCGCGGTGCTGCTGGGGATCACGTACCTGCTCGTGCGTCACTCGATCGGTGGCAGCTTCATGGTGTTCCGCGTGGGGCCGAGAGGCCTGGTGTCACCCGACACCGCTCTCACCGAGGTTCAGCGACAGGACCTGCACGAGGCAGCGCGGCACCTTCAGGCGACGGCTCTGCAGCAGCGGGACGACCTCGTCCGGCAGCTGCTGATCCAGTCCGGGATCGCGCTGGCGATCATGTCGGTCGTCTCGATCGCGCTCGGCTGGGTCGTCGCCGGGCGCGCGCTGGCGCCCCTGCGCACGATGACCGCGACGACCCGGCGGATCTCGCACGACAATCTGCACCAGCGGCTGGCGCTCGACGGTCCCGACGACGAGCTCAAGCGCCTCGGGGACACGATCGACGATCTGCTCGCGCGGCTGGAGGCGGCGTTCGAGGCGCAACGGCGCTTCGTCGCCAACGCCTCCCACGAGCTGCGCACGCCGCTGGCGATGATGCGCACGTCGCTCGACGTCGCGACGAGCAAGCCAGGGTCCGTCCCGGTCGAGGTGACGACGCTCGGCGACAAGGTCCGCGAGGGGCTCGACCAAGCCGACCGTCTGCTGGAGGGCTTCCTCGCGCTCTCACGCGCGCAGCACGGCGAGCTGCGCGACGAGGCGCCGGTGTCGCTGGCCGTGCTCGCTGTCGCCGCGGTCGACGCGCGCGGCGACGAGATCGCGGCGCGGGGACTCGACGTGCGTCTCGGCGACGGCGACGCATGTGTGCGCGGCAGCGAGACGCTGCTCGCGCAGCTCGTCGCCAACCTCGTCGACAACGCCGTGTGCCACAACGTCGCGGGTGGCTGGCTGTCGGTCGCGGCGCGTGCCGATGGCGACGTCGCGACGCTCGTGGTGGAGAGCGGGGGACCGCGCCTCGACGCGCACCGTGTCCAGCAGCTGACGCAGCCGTTCCGGCGTCTTGGAGCCGACCGGACCAACGCCGGCTCCGAGCGTGGCTTCGGCCTGGGCCTCTCGATCGTCGCCGCGATCGCAAGCGCCCACGACGGCCGCATCGCGCTCGACGCGCGCGAGGAGGGCGGGCTGCGGGTGACGGTGCAGCTGCCGCTCGCGTCGGGCGTTCCGGTCGCGGCCAGCGTCGGCGCGCGATGAAGGTGCTCGTCGTCGAGGACGTCCCGCGGCTGGCGGACGACATCGCCGAGGGCCTGCGCGACCAGGGCATGGCGGTCGACGTGGCGTACGACGGGCTCGATGCCGCGGGGAAGATCGAGCTGGCGCCGTACGACGTGATCGTGCTCGACCGCGACCTTCCCGGCCTGCACGGCGACGTCCTGTGCCGGATGGTGATCGAGAGCCAGGAGCCGGCGATGGTGCTCATGCTGACGGCCGCCGGCTCGCCCGGCGAGCGCGTGAGCGGCCTGACGCTCGGCGCCGACGACTACCTCGCCAAGCCGTTCCACCTCCCCGAGCTGGTCCTGCGCGTCCGCGCGCTCGCGCGCCGCAAGCCGGCAGCGCCCAGGCGCGTCCACCGCGCCGCGGGCATCGAGCTCGACGCGGTGCGCCGCACGGCGACGCGCGACGGCGTCCGGCTCGACCTGTCGGCGAAGGAGCTCGGCGTGCTCGAGGCGCTGCTGCGCGCCGCGCCCGGCCGGCTCAGCGCCGAGGAGCTGCTGCGCGCCGTCTGGGACGAGAACGCCGACCCATTCACGAAGACGGTCCAGGTGACGATCGGCCGCCTCCGCCGCAAGCTCGGCCCGCCCGACGTGATCCACACCACGCCGGGCGTTGGCTATGGCATCGACGACGGGGGCGCTCGGTGAGAAGGAGCCTGGTGGGCCGTTGCGCTGGCGCGAACTGCTTACGCCACATAGCGCCGCCGGCGGCGTCGCCCGCGTCGGTCACCGTGAAGCGCACGTCCGCGGTGACGGAATACCACCGATCGGTGGTGCCGTGGTGTGTCGATGATGTACGGTCCCGTTCACGGGATTGGGGACGTGAGCGCGGTATCCAACAAGCACGTCGTGCTGGGGCTGCTGATCGAGCGCCCCGGCTACTGCTACGACGTGCAGCAGCGTTTCAGCACCCGCTTCCGCTTCCTCAGCCTTTCGGAGCGGGTCACCTACAAGATCATCGACCAGCTCGTCGAGGAGGGCTGGATCGAGCGGGTGGGGACAAAGCAGGCGGGGAAGACCGAGCGCGGCGCGCCGCGCGTGATCTACGGCGTGACGGCAGACGGCCGCGAGGAGTTCAGCCGCTGGATCGCCGAGCCGTGTGAGATCGGGGTCGCGCGCGAGGAGGTCCATGTCAAGGTCGTGCTCTCACAGCCGCCGGACTGGCCGCGCGTGATCGAGCTGACCGACAAGCTGGAGAGCACGTGCCTCACGGCGATGCGGGAGATGCAGGAAGCGTCCGGGCCGTCGTTCGACCAGCTCGCCGACCCGGAGATCCCATGGGACACCGTCGCGGCGGTGCTCGTCGACGACGCGGAGCTCACTCGCCTGCAGGGGATGATCGACTGGCTCCAGCGGGTGCGGGTCGTCGTGCTCCATCGCATGAATCCACCGGCCCGTCACACCGGACGACGAGCATGAGCCTGGCGACGCTGGCACCGCTGCTGTCGATCGAGAACGTCAGCAAGACGTACTACCGCGGTCCACATCAGCTGCAGGTGCTCTGCGACGTGTCACTCGATGTCTTCGCCGGCGACTTCATCGCGATCTACGGCCAGCGCAGCGCCGGCAAGACCACGCTCCTCAAGGTCGCCGCGGGGGTCGAGCTGCCGGACGCGGGGACGGTGAGCTTCGCCGGTGACGACTTGGCAACGCTCTCTCGACGCCGGCTCGCGGCACTGCACCGCGAAGAGATCGGCTGGGTGCGCCGCGCCGGGCCGCAGAGCCAGGATTTGCGCATGATCGATCACGTTGCACTGCCGCTGCTCAGTTCACTCGGGCAGCAGGGCGCGCAGCGGAAGGCGAAGGCGGCGCTCACGAAGGTGGGTGTCGGCGGGATCGGCTTCGAGCACTGGGGCAGCCTCTCGGACGCCGAGCGGATGGCCGTCGCGCTCGCGCAGGGCCTCGTGCGAGAGCCGCGGGTGCTGCTCGTCGACGACCCGACCGCCGGGCTCGACGTGCTGGAGCGGGAGCGCATCATCGCGCTCATCCGCGCGGTGGCCGACGAGGGCCGGCTCGGCGTCGTCATGGTGGTTCCCGAGCTTCCCGCGATGCTGCGAGCACGCGACGTCCGGTCCCTGAGCGCCGGTCGGTTGCTGGCTCCGGACCCGCCGCCGGGCGGACACGGCGTCGTCGTCGACTTCCCCGGCGGCGAGCGGTCGGCCTGAGTGCTTGAGCTGCAGCGCGTCGTGAAGCACTACCCGTCGAGCGGCGGCGAGGTGGTGCGCGCGATCGACGGCGTGACGATGTCCGTGGCGGCCGGGGAGCTGGTGGCGCTGTATGGCCCGAGCGGCTCGGGCAAGACCACGCTGCTGTTGATGGTTGCGGCGCTCTTGCCTCCGGACAGCGGCCAGGTGCTCGTCGGAGGGCGTGCGGTGTCGGAGCTGTCGTCGCGCGAGGGGGCGCGCTATCGGCGCCTCGAGCTGGGCTTCGTGCGCCAGCAGCTCGACCTGCTCCCGGGCGTGCCCGCGATCGACAACGCTGCGCTCAAGCTGTTCGACAATCGCGTCGGTGTCCGCGAGGCACATCGCCAGGTGACGCCGCTGCTGAAGCGGCTCGGGCTCGGCGAGCGCCTGCACCACCTCGCCGAGGAGCTGTCGATGGGAGAGCGCCAACGTGTCCTGATCGCGCGTGCGCTCTCGACGGGGCCGCAGCTGGTCCTCGCCGACGAGCCGACCGGCAGCCTCGACACGCCGCGCAGCCGCGAGGTGCTCGCGCTGCTCAGCGAGATCTGCCGCGAGGATCGCGTGGCGATGCTGCTGGTGACGCACGACCCGCAGGCGGCGGCGATCGCCGACCGGGTCCACACGCTGCGCGACGGGTGTCTGTTCGACTACGAGCCCGACCCGGGCTTCGCGCCTCCCGCCGTCGGCAGCTGACGCCGATGGCGCTGCTGAAGCTGTCGAACCTCGTCCATCTGTACCGCGTGCGCCTGCGCGCGCGCTGGGTGCAGGAGCTGCTGGCGGTCGTCGGCATCGCCATCGGTGTCGCGCTTCTGTTTGCGGCCTCGGTTGCGAACACCAGCCTGGTCGGTTCGGTGACGCAACTGCAGGCCGGGCTGATGGGCGACGCGCGTCTGCAGCTCGTCGCGCGCAGCCAGCACGGCTTCAGCGAGCGTCGCTTGCGCGAGGTGCAGCGGATTCCCGACGTGATCGCGGCCGCGCCGCTGCTGGAGGCATACGCAACAGTGACCGGCCCCAAGGGGAACCGGCCGGTCATGCTGGTCGGCGCCGATCCGCGCTTCGTGAAGCTCGGCGGGCCGCTGTTGCGACGCTTCACAGCGACGGAGCTCGCGCGGCAGGAGGCGCTCGGGCTGCCGGCGCCGATTGTGAAGCGGGTCGGCGCCGGCTTCGGGCAGCACGTCGTGCTCGACGTCGCAGGCATGCGTCGCACCGTCCCCGTAGGAGCGCAGCTCTCCGGCGACGACATCGGCACACTCGTCAACAGTCCGATCGTGACGGCGCCACTCGCGTATGCCCAGAGACTCGCGGGGATGGAGGGCCGCGTGTCGCGGATCTTCGTCGTTCCGGCGCCAGGCAGCGACGGGCGGGTACGGGCTGCGCTGGAGCGCATTGCCGGCGAGGGCATCAACGTCCGCCCGGGCGACTTCGACGTCGACCTGTTCAAGCAGGCCGCCGCGCCGACGAGCCAGTCGACAGCGTTGTTCTCTGCGTTCAGCGCCATTGTGGGATTTCTGTTCGCCTTCAGCGCGATGCTGCTGACGGTGCCGCAGCGCCGGCGTCTGATCGTCGACCTGCGCCTCTCCGGTCATGACGCCCCTGTCGTGATCCAGGTCCTGCTGTTCGACGCGCTCGTCCTCGGCATCGCCGCCGCGGCGTTGGGGCTCGGAATCGGCGAGCTCCTGTCGCGGCACCTGTTCCGCGACGTGCCCGGCTACCTGGCTGCCGCCTTCCCGGTGGGGGAGCAGCGCGTCGTGACGTGGCAGAGCTTCGCGCTTGCAATCGGCGGTGGATTGCTTGCGGCCGGCATCGCCGTGCTGAGCCCGCTGCGCGAGATCTTCTCCCGTCGGCCGCCACTCGGCGATTCGGCTGCCCCTCGTCGGCGCCACGAGCGTGGGTGGCTCGCGGGGGCTGGCGGCGCCTGTCTCGTCGTCACGACCGCGATCGTGTTGTTCGCCCCCGCCGCCGCGGTCGTCGGCATGGTCACACTGGCCGCGGCGATGCTCGCATTCCTGCCGTTCGCCTTCGATGGGGCAGCTGCGCTGCTCACGCCAGTCCGCCGACGCTACAAGAGCGCCGTCCCGTTCCTGGCGTTGACTGAGTTGCGGGCACGCTCGACGCGGGCACGCTCACTCGCGGTCGCGGCGACGGGCGCCGTAGCGGTGTTCGGCAGTGTCGGCATTCAGGGTGCTCATGGCGACCTGCAACGAGGGCTGGACGACTCAGCTCACGACGTGAACGCCATTGCTGACGTCTGGGCGAGTCCCGCCGGCTACCCGAACCTGTTCGCGACGACGCCGTTCCGCGCGGTCAACCTGCGCGAGCTGGAGGCGCTGCCGGGCGTGCGCGAGGTGCGGCTGCATCGGTCGGCGTTTCTGGACTACGACGACCGGCGCATCTGGGTGATCGCGCCTCCGCGTGACGCGGGTGCCCCGATCCCTGCGAGCCAGCTGCTCGAGGGCGACTACGCCGAGGCGACTCGGCACATCCGCGAAGGCGGCTGGGCCGTCGTCGCCGATGTGCTCGCGAGACCGCTCAACTTGCAAATCGGCGACACGTTCACGCTTCCGTCGCCACGACCGATGCGCTTCCGCGTCGCCGCGATCAGCACGAACATCGGCTGGCCGACCGGGGCGATCCTTGTCAATGCCGACGACTTCGCGCGAGCGTGGGGGAGTGCCGAGCCCGCGGCGTATCAGCTCATGCTGGCGCCCGGAGCCTCGGCGACGGCGGTGCGCGAGCAGGTGCTGCGCGTGCTCGGCAGTCAGTCGGGCTTCGCCGTCGAGACTGAACGCCAGCGCATCGACCGGCACCGGGCCGCGAGCCGCCAGGGACTGCAGCGACTCACGCAGATCGCAATCCTCGTTGTGGCTGCGGCCGTGCTCGCGATGGCGGCTGCGATGGGCGGCATGATCTGGCAGCGCCGGGCGAGGCTCGCACGGCTGAAGATCGACGGCATGACCGAGCGTGAGCTGTGGCTTGCGATGTTGCTGGAGAGCACGCTGCTGCTCGGCGCCGGTTGCCTGACCGGCGCCGTGTTCGGCCTCTATGGGCAGGTGCTGCTCAGCCGGGCGCTCTCCACCGTCACCGGGTTTCCGGTCGTCTACGGGGTCGCGGTCGCAGTGGCGGCGACCACGTTGATCGTCGTGACCGCGGTGGCGGTCGCAACGGTTGCGCTCCCGGGCTTTCTCGCGGCGCGCGTGAAGCCGGCCGTCGGCCTCCAAGATTGAACCGAACGGCGGGCCGGTCCGGCCTCGTAGGCTCCGCGTCGGATGCCGCCTATCGCTGGTGTAGACCCGTTGCCGCTGCGGGCGTCGCAGCTGCGTGCGCTCGTCGCTGCAACCGCGCGCGAGCTCGTGTGGGGTCGCGCGGCGGTGTCGCGCGAGATCAAGTGCTGGCGCGCCGCCGCCGAGCAGATCCCCGATCCCCACATTCGCAGCGACGCACTTCACGTGCTCACCTGCAAGCGAGGAAACACGGACGGCGCGGCTCTCTTCTGGACACTCACTCGCCGCCGCGACCTGGGCCTGCTGCGGCTTCTCATCGCGCATGAGTTGATCTGGGATTTTCTCGACAGCGTGAGTGAGCGCGGCGCTCACGTCGGCCAGCACAACGGGCGCCAGCTTCACCTCGCGGTGGTCGAGTCACTGGACCCAGGGCGGCCGATCTCCGACTATTACCGTTACCACCCCTGGCAGGAAGACGGTGGCTATCTGCGGTCACTCGTGGAGACGTGCCGGATCGAGGTGGAGCGCCTGCCGTCTTACGCGGTCGTTCGCGCCACCGCCGTGCGCGAGGCGTGGCGCGCGGAGGTGCAGAGCATCAACCACGAGATCGAACCGACACGCCGAGACCGCGAGCTGTGTGCTTGGGCGCGCAGCGAGTACCCGGGCCGGCATTCCGTGATGTGGTTCGAGCTGGCAGCGGCCGCGAGCGCCTCGCTTGTGATTCACGCGCTGCTCGCGCTCGCGGCCACCCCGTGTGCGAGCGCGCGGGATGTAGCGGACACGTACGCCGTGTACTTCCCGTGGGTGTCGCTCGCAGTGGTGATGCTCGATAGCTACGGAGACCTGGAGGAGGATGCCGCCGGGGAGGGACACAGCTACTTCGCTCACTACGAAAGTGACTCACGGGCGATCGATCGTCTGCGCGAAAGCATCGCCCAGTCGGCGCAGGGAGCGACGCGGCTGCCGAACGGTGAGCGCCACGCTGTCCTCGTCTCCTGCATGATCGCGCTGTATCTGTCAAAGGACACGGTGCGCGCGCCGGAGCTGCGCGCGACGACGCGCGACCTCGCGCGCGCGGGTGGATCGCTGACGTGCCTGCTGATGCCGATCCTGCGGGTCTGGCGCATCCGCTATCGCCAGCAGGCGGCCTAGTAGGGCTTGGCGAAACCCCCGCGGCGTCTAGCGGCGTGCGACGCTGCGCGGATGCGTCGTCCTCGGGAGCGGCAATAGCGCTGCTATTGCTCGCTCCCTGCGTCCTCGCCCCGCTTGGTCGCACATCCGCCAGCCACTCACGCGGGTTTCGCCAAGCCCTACTAGCGCCTGGCGCGTGCACGGCATGGTTGCGCGTAACTAGTCCCGGACAGGCTCTAGGCACGACGAAACGCCGGAAATAGGTTCCTACCTGCGCCCAGCGACCCTTCGGCGGCATCCAACTCGTTGAAGGTTGCACGCGGCCGGTGGTCCTCCCCCGACCACCGGCCGCCGGGCGCCGCGGGAGGGCAAGGCAAGGGTGCGTTGGTCCCCATCGGCGCGCTCTGCCTCCTCCCGTAGCGTGCCGTCCGCAACGGAGCCCACTTGGCCAGCCCGCCCGCACACGACGACGATCTGCCGCGGGCCTCGCTCGGCTGGCAACTCGTGTTGCTGCGTGCGCTTGCCAGCCATGCCGGTGCGCTGGCGAACGGCATCGAAGGTCGATTGGCGGCCTTCGATCCCGAGGCCCTGAACGGCGGCGAGGGCGTCGCACTCCGCTCGGCTGAGCTGAACCAAGTCGTCGACGGTGCGCTCGAGTTGCAGGACCTGGCCGATGTCATCGGCGTCATCGCGGGGAGCCTCCCGTCTGCGGAGGAGCTGCTGGTCCTGTCCGCGGAGGAGGTCGCCGACGAGGCGGCGCGCGCGCTGAGGGCAGGGAGCGCTCACCGTCGCGCCGTCGTCCTGAGCGCGCAACTGCTGAGGCCGGCCACGGGCTTCCCCGCTCTCGCCGATGCGATCACGAGCGACACGAGTCTCGTGACGCGCTGGGACACGCTGACGGTGCGTGAGCTGCTGAACGCCTTCCGCGATTGCGACGCCCCCCTTCTCCAGCGGACCTGTCGGGCCGCGGGCATCCAGCCGGATGACGAGTGGGCGACGTTGGAGTACGACGCCGTCGTGCGCGTCGCGACTGCGCTGCGATCGGCTGCAGATGCCTGACGAGCCCAACCCGCACGACGATCGGACACGTCGCAACGTGTCCCCGCCGCCTGCGCGCCTCGTGCACGAGGCGCGCGCGAGCCTGCGTGCGACCGTCGTCTACGCCGACGCGCTCCGGGACCGAGTCGAGCTGGCATGTGCGTTCAAGCCCGAACAGCTCGACGGCATCCCAGCCGAGCTGTTGTTGCAACTGACCGCAGTGTCCGAAGCATTCCAGGAGGGCGCGCGGCACACCCTCTGGTTCATCGAGCCCGAGCTCGCGCGCAGCGCCCAGGTGATCGCCGGGCTCGCCCGCGACGGCGCCGGCCGGCCGCCGGCCGAGGGTTGTTCATAAGGTAGGGCGCCAAGTCCAGGCGCTATGCTTTGGCTGTGGCTGTCGACACGGCAACGATTCGGGTCACGCGCGAGACGCGGGACCTCTTGGCCGAGCAGGCACGCGACCGCGGAGTGTCGTTGTCGGCGATGTTGACGGAGCTTGCGCGCGACGTCGCACGCGAGGCGGTGTTCCGGTCCGAGCGCGAGGCGGCGCGGGCCGACGCGGGGAGTCGCGAGGAGCGTGCGTGGGAGTCCTCGCTGGGCGATGGCCTCACCTGAGCCGCGGCGGGGTGAGATCTGGCTCGTCTCGCTCGGGGCCGCACGCAGAGGGGAACCAGGGAAGAGCCGTCCCGCGATCGTCATGTCGGTCGATGAGATCGCAGCGGGTGTCGAGCACGAGCTGTTCGTGGTCGTGCCGGTGTCGAGCTCGCGTGCGCCGTCGCTCCTGCGGCCGAAGGTTTCGCCCGATCAGGGCATCGACAGTGAGAGCGCGGCGATATGTCGCGGTGTGCGGGCGGTGTCGCGCTCGCGGCTGCTGAGGCCGATCGGGAAGCTCACGCAGGAGACGCTTCGCGAGGTCGAGCAGGCGCTGGCGATGATTCTCGGGCTTGACGGCCGGACCATCGCCTGATCAGGCCGGCCGTCACGGACTCCGGGTTAGCGCCGACCGCTCAACCCCCGAGCAGCTTCGCCTTCTGCGCGGCGAACTCGTCCTCGGTCAGGATGCCCTGATCGCGAAGCGATCCGAGCTGCTTGAGCTGTTCGATCATGTCGTTCTGGCCGCCGCCGGCGGGGGCCGCCTGCGCCGCGGGCGCGGGTGCGGGCGGGGCGGCTGCCGCCTCCTGCTCGGACCAGCGCGCGCCCTGGCGACGGCTCACGCGGTTGGAGACGCTGGTCGCTGTGCCGGCGATGACCGCTGTGCGGGCGACGCCTCGGAGAAGTCCTGGCATGGCTTAAGTCCTTTGCGTTCAGGACGCCGCGTTGGCGGCGTCGAGTGCGTCGAGGGTGTCGATCACGTCTTGGGCCGGGATGCGCTCAAATGCCACGGGCACGCCGCCGTTGCGGCGGACGGCCGCGACGAACGGTGCCGCCCAGCGGTTCTCGTAGACGATCAGCACGGCCGCGCTGCCGGGCTCGATCGCCTCGGCGGCCGCCGCGACGTCCTCGTCGCCAAGCAGGCCGGAGGAGGCGCCTTCGAAGATGGCGAAGGAGCCGACGCCCTTGTCGTCCAGGTTCGTGGCGTCGAAACCCGAGAACGTGCCGTCCTCGTTCTTGATCACGAACATCGCGTCGAGCACCCGGATGATGCCGCGCTCCGCCAGATCGACCAGCAGCGGTGCGGCCTCGCCGGTCATCGGCGAACCGGCGGGGTAGGCGATCACGACGACGTCGATCGGGCCAAGCTCCATGTCATGCGCGTCCATCGGTCCTCCAGTCGTTGACTGCACCGCGCGTGGGTACGCGCGTTCCACTATTTCAGGGTCCGGATGGGGCAGGCGGCGGTCACCATGTGAGCTCGATCTCCAGCTCACGCTCGTCGCTCTCGATCTCCAACTCGATCTTGAGGTTCACCTCGTCGGGGACACGGACGTTGAAGCGCATCCCGCCGCGCTCGAACTCGATGTCGTTGTGGCGGGCGAGCATGTCGGCGAGTCTGTGCAGCCGGGCTGCGGCCTCCTCGCGGCTGAGGCGCTCCTTCTGCTCTACGGAGAAGATGTCCATTGTCGCTCCTTCGGTTGGTCGGCACGGGTGAAGGCGATGCGCGCAAGCGCGCGGACGCTCGGTCCAAATCCCTCGGGCATGGACGCCGAGGGGGAAGCGCCGGGGTGCTGGCGGGCGACGCGCACGCGCAGCACGCCGGGCCGGATGCGGAACAACAGCGGCGGCTTCAGCTTGACCGCCTCGCCGTCGATGCCAGCGGGCACCGAGTGGTCGGCGTCGACCTCGAATGCCGGCGCGGTCCAGTCACGCCATGGGCGCTGCGGCAGGCGTCCGCCGTCCCCGCCGCCGATCGAGCTGCCGGCGACGGTGATCCCGAGCAGGCCGTCGTCGATGTGCGGCCGCGTGCCCGAGCCGACCGCTCGGCCCAGCCGATAGCGGTTGTTGGAGATGAGGATCGCGGCACCCGCGCGGTGCTCGTGTCCGCCCGGCCCGGTCCACCGCAGGTCCGGCCCAGGCCCGTCGGGACCGAGCGCCTCGGGCACCGTGTCGAGCAGGGTGCGCAGCTTGGCCTCGCGGTAGCCGGGGCGCTGGACCGCGTCCGCATAGAGCCCGAGCGAGACGTTGTTCACGAACACCAGCCCGTTGACGTCGGCCAGGTCGACGCGACGCTCGCCGCCGTCGACGAACGCGTCGAGCGCGCCGACGACGTCGTCGCGGTCGACGCCGAGGTCGAGCGCGAAGTGGTTGCGCGTCCCGGCCGGCACACACGCGTAGGGCAGATCGTGCTCGGCCGCGATCGCCGCCACGATCGCCTGCGAGCCGTCGCCGCCCGCCATCGCCAGCCCGTCGGCGCCGTCGGCGACGGCCGCGCGCACGAGCTCCTCCAGGTCGTCGCCGAGGCGCAGCTCGATCGGCGCTATCCCGCGGGCCCGCGCCTCGTCCGCCAGCGCGAAGCGCTCGGCCTTGCCGCCGCCGGACTTCGGGTTGTAGAACAGCACCGGACGCTGCGGTGCGGGATGGGACGGCAGCGGCGTGCGCACCTCGAACGCCGTGCGCGCGAGCACAACGCTCAGTACGAGCGCGCCGACGACCAGCAGCTCGTCCAGCAGGCGGTCGCTCGCCATCAGTGCGACCGCCGCCGCGAGCCCGAGCACGCCGAGCACCAGACCGGCGACGCGGACCGCGCCGGTGCGCAGGACGCCGTTCCACGCCGCCACGACGGCGACCGCGACGCACGCGAGCGCGATCAGGCCAAGCGGAAAGTCCTGCACGGCGCCGACGAGCGCGAGCCCCAGCCCCGCGGCGCCGAACGCGAGTGCGCCGATCGCCGCCGTGCGCTGCCGCCTCATAGGATCATCTCCAATGGACTCCGATCCGGATCCCGGCTCGCCGTCGCCATCGGCCGCCGGCTGGCGGCGTGACGCGGCGCGCGTGGACGTCGCACTCTACGCCGCCATCGCCCGCACGCCGACACCAGTCCTCGACCGGGGGATGGCGCGACTGTCGCACGCGGCGAACTTCTCCCGGCTGTCGCTCGCGTCGGCTGCCGTCCTGGCGGCGACGGGCGGTCGCACGGGTCGGCGCGCCGCCGCTCACGGGCTCGCGGCCATCGCCGTCACGTCGAGCGTCGTCAACCTCGTGGCCAAGCCGCTCGGCGGGCGCCGTCGCCCCGACCGCGCGGGCGAGCGCGTGCCCGTCGCACGTCACGTGCCGATGCCGGCGTCGACCTCGTTCCCGTCCGGGCATGCGGCCGCCGCCTTCGCCTTCGCAACCGGCGTCGGCCACGGGCTTCCGCCAGCCGCGATCCCCCTGCACGCACTCGCTGCGCTCGTCGCCTACTCGCGCGTGCACACCGGCGTCCACTACCCCGCCGACGTCGTCGCCGGCGCGCTGATCGGCACCGCGCTCGCGCAGCTCACGACGCACACGCTCGACGGACGACACTGAGTCCGTCGAGCGTGCTGGAAATTCGCGTTAGCCGAGCGCCTTCTGCTTGAGCGCGTCGAACTCGGACTGGCTGATCGCGCCGCTGTCGAGCAGCTGCTTGGCCTGCGCGATCTGGTCGGACGGCGACGAGGAGCCGGCGACCGACTTGATGTAGTCGTCCTGCTGCGCCCGGGCGGCCTTGATCTGCTCGCCGGTGCGCTGAGCCATGCCGTCGTGTTGCGCGATCAAATACGCGAGCACGCCGATGTACGGCAGCACGATGACGAAGATAATCCAGAGCGCCTTCGTCCATCCACCGCAGTCACGTCGACGGAAGATGTCCGCGAAGACCGTGATCAGCAGCCAGATCCAGATCACGAACGCGAAGAAGACGAACATCGACCACATGACGTCGAGGAACGGGTAATCAGCTGCAATCGGCATGCACTGCCTCCTTGACCAATGTCCCGACATCGATATCGGGCCAGCGCTCCATTATGGAGCAGATCCAGCCTGATTGAGCTGCGCGCGACTGAGGTCGGCCGAGATCCGCACGATCGCCGACGTGACGGGCGCGGCGAGCACCAGCCCGGCCCCGCCGAAGACGGCGCCGCCTGCGATCGTCACGACGAGCACCGCGAGTGGATGGATGCCGAGCGCGGCGCCGTAGGCGAACGGCTGCACGAGCTGCTGGAAGATGCCGTTCGCGAGCAGCTGCAGCACGATCATCGCGATCGCCATGTCGGTCCCGCCGGACAGCGCCAGCAGCACCGCGAACGCCCCCGCGCTCCACGCGCCGAGGTACGGGATGAAGCCCCCGAGGAACGTGACGATCGCGATCGTTCCGGCCATCGGCACGCCGATGACGAGCGAGCCGACGCCGACGATCAGCGCGCTGTAGGTGGCCACGATCGTGACGCCGAGGAAGTAGCCGCGCAGCGACTGCAGCATGCGCCGCATCGTGAGCTGGGCGATCGGGACGGGGACGCCGGCATGGTGCTCGACCCAGCTGCGGATCGCCGGCCCGTCCTTCAGCAGGAAGAACAGGCTCAGCACGGTCATCGCGAGGAAGAACAGCAGCGACGTGAGCTCCGTGATGCCCACCGCCAGCCCGGCCATCAGCAGCTTCAGCGCGTTCGTCCCAGAGTCGCCCGCCTGCTGGGTGGCCTGGCCGGCGGAGCTCTTGTCGACCCCGAGGCTGTGCAGCCAGTCGGTGATCTTCTGCTGCGCCTCCGCGAGGTGCGAGCTGACCGACGACGCCTCGCCGGTGACGCTGCCGATGACCAACAGCACGATCCCGGCGCCCACCGCAATCAGGCCCAGCAGCAGCACCGCCGTCCCGGCCGCGCGCGGAATCCGGTGTCGCGCCATCCAGCCGACCAGCGGCGCTCCGACCGCCGCGACGATCGTCGCGGCGATCAGCGGCATCACGATCGCGTCCGCCAGCGAGGCCAGCCACACGAGGCCGACGAGCAGCACCAGCACGCCGGCAGCCAGCCACGACATCACGCCGGCGTTGCGCAGCCACGGCGGCGCCGCCAACATTCCGCTCAGCTCGCCGGCGTCGATCTCGACGGTCTCCGCGTCGGTGGTTGCCGCAGTGCCTCTCTCGGCTCCGTGGCGGTGCAGCCGTCCTCTGATCATCGCGTCGCCTCCGACGTCTCGTGGAGCTGGCTCAGCAGAGTGCCCTCAGGCGCGGCGGACGCCGGTCACCAGCAGGTATGCAGCCGGGATCGCTGCAGCGTCGTCCCCGCCCTCGTTCCAGCGGCGGGTCAGCTCGCGATACGTCTTCAGGAGCTCCTCCCAACGACCTGCCGGCTCGAGCGCTCGACGCGCCATCACCATCGGACCGAAGCGATCCATGAAGTAGTCGGTCATCTCGTCGACTGGTCCGTCGAAGCGCTGATGCAGCGTCCGCTCCTCGCAATTGATCTCGAACGCGTCGTCGAGCAGGGCGTGCGCGCCCTCCTCGGTGCCCCAGCGGGCCGGCGGTCCCTCCGGCGGGGGAGGCGGGCTCAGGAACGAGGCGATCGTCCCGAACATCTCGCCGACGAAGCCGACGGGCTTCCACGAGCACAGCGCGATGCGCCCGCCGGGCTTCACCACGCGCGCCAGCTCGGCCGCCGCGACCGACTGGCGCGGCGCGAACATGATCCCGAACGTCGAGATCGCGGCGTCAAAGCTTGCCGGCTCGAACGGAAGCTCCTCGGCGTCCGCCTCGACCCTCTCCAGCTCGACGCCGTTGTCGGCTGCGCGACGCCGACCGGGCTCGAACAGCTCGGGCGTAAGGTCGGAGGCGACGACGTCCGCGCCGCGCATGGCAGCCTGGATGGCGGCGTTCCCGCTTCCGGCGGCGATGTCGAGGACGCGGTCGCCCGGCCCGACCTGCGAGGCCTCGGCGGCCGCAGTTCCCGCCTCCCAGATGAACGGCACGACGGCGTCGAAGTCGCCCGCCGCCCACGTCGCCCGCGCCTGCTGCTTCATCGCCGCGATGTCAGACACGGGCGCGAGTATCGGCCATATTGAGGTTTGCTGCAAGCGCGCTGTGTGGCCAAGCAGCGTCAGCGGTGCTCGGGCACAGCCTCCGCTCAGGCCCCCGGGCCCGTGGTGCCGAGCACGATCAGCGTCTTCGTGCCGGTGACGTTGCCGCTGCGGCGGATGCGGTCGACGACGCGCTTGAGGTGGTCGAGGTCCGTGACGCGAACGCGGACGAGCGCGTCGGGGTCGCCGGCGGTGGTGAACGCCTCGACAACCTCGGTGAGGCCGGAGACGGTGCTCTCGATGTCGTCGACCTGCGTCGCGCCCGCAAAGCGCAACTCGACGAACGCCTCGATCTGACTGCCGAGTCGCGCGTGGTCCAGCTCGACGCGGTAGCCGCGGATCACACCGAGCTGCTCGAGCCGATCGATGCGGCGCTTGGCGGCGGCGGGGGAGAGGTTGACGCGGCGGCCGAGGTCGCTCGCGGAGCGGCGCCCGTCCTCGAGCAGCAGCTCAAGGATGCGACGGTCGACCTCGTCGAGAGCTGTGCGTGCCATGGCGAGATCGTAACGCCTGCGACTAACCAGACGCAAAGATTCCGCGTCTGCTGGCCCGAAAGGGTGAAGAAGTAGACGGCGGGATCGAAATGCGCTCACACTGCCGGGCATGTCCGCCGCCGCCCCACCCGCTGCGCGCCTCGACCTGCTCAAGGCCGTCGAGAGCCGTGTCCTGTGGCTCGCCACGTCGATCATCCATCACGCCAACAGAGTGCGCAGAACGCCCTCGGGCGTGAAGGTCGGCGGCCATCAGGCCTCGTCCGCCTCGATGGCGTCGATCATGACCGCGCTCTGGTTCCACCACCTGCGCGCGCCCGACCGCATCTCGGTCAAGCCGCACGCCTCGCCGGTCCTCCACGCGATCGAGTACCTGCTCGGCCAGCTCGACCGCAGATACCTCACGACGCTGCGCGAGCTGGGCGGGCTGCAGTCCTACCCGTCGCGCCTGAAGGACCCCGTGCCGGCGGACTTCTCGACCGGCTCGGTCGGCATCGGGGCGACCGCGACCGCCTGGAGCGCGCTCGCGCACCGCTACGTCGCCGGCCACTTCGACGTGCCGCAGGGCGGTCGCCAGATCGCGCTGGTCGGCGACGCCGAGCTTGACGAGGGTGCGATCTGGGAGGCGCTCGTCGACCCCGTCGTGCCGCGGCTCGGCGAGCTGCTGTGGATCGTCGACCTCAACCGCCAGTCGCTCGACCGCGTCGTCCCCGACATCGCCTACGGCCGCATCGCCGGCATGTTCGAGGCGGCCGGCTGGCACACGATCACCGTCAAGTACGGCCGGCGCCTGGAGGAGCTGTTCGAGCGCTCCGGCGGCGGTTCGCTGCGCCGGCGGATCGACGGGATGGGCAACGAGGAGTATCAGCGGCTGCTGCGCTCGCCGGCGCCTGAGTTGCGCGAGCGACTCCCCGGTTCGGGGCGCGGCCGGCGCGAGCTGGAGAAGCTCGTCGGCGAGCTGGAGGACGACGACCTCGTCGCCGCTGTGCGCGACCTCGGCGGGCACGACCTCGGGCTGCTGCTCGACGCCTATGCCGAAGCCGACGCGGTGACCGACCGCCCGTCGGTGATCTTCGCCTACACGATCAAGGCGTGGCGACTGCCGACGCAGGGCCACCCGGCCAACCACTCCGCGCTGCTGTCGGCAGCGCAGTGGGAGGGGCTCGCGACCGAGCTGGGCGCCGACGCGAGCGACCCGTGGGCTGCGTTCGCCGAGGATTCGCCCGAGGCGGAGTGCTGCCGCGAGGCCGCTGCGCGCCTGGCACGCGAGCCGATCGAGCCGGCGGCGCCGCCCGCGATGCCGGCCGACGTCGGCCGCGCGCATTCCGGCAGAGCGTCAACGCAGCAAGCGTTCGGGCGCTTCTTCGTCGACCTGGCGAACGTCGCTCCGGAGGTCGCCTCCCACGTCGTGACGGTCAGCCCCGACGTCGCCTCTTCGACGAACCTCGGCGGCTGGCTCAACAAGGTCGGGATCTGGAACGTCGGCGAGCGGATCGACTGGTTCGCCGACGACACCGACACGCTCGTGCGCTGGCGCGAGAGCGGGCACGGCCAGCACGTGGAGCTGGGCATCGCCGAGGGCAACCTCGTCGGCCTGCTCGCCGAGCTGGGGATGACCTGGTCGCGCGACGGGCAGCCGCTGCTGCCGATCGGGACGATGTACGACCCGTTCGTGAATCGTGCGCTGGAGCCGTGGTCGTTCGGCATGTACGCGGGCGCGCAGTCGATCCTCGTGGGCACCCCTTCGGGCGTGACGCTCGCGCCGGAGGGCGGCGCGCACCAGTCGATCACGACACCGTCGGTCGGGTTGGAGCAGCCGAGATGCATCGCCTGGGAACCGGCGTTCGGGCAGGACCTCGAGTGGACGCTGCTCGACGCGCTCTCGCGCCTCGGCCGGCCGGGCGGGTGTTCTGCGTACTTCCGTCTGTCGACGCGACCGCTCGACCAGGCGCTCGCCGCCGTCCCTTCGGAGGGGGTTGACCGTGAGGCGCGCCGCCGCCTCGTGCTCGCCGGCGGCTATCCGCTGCGGCTGGCGGACGGTGCACCGGCGGTCACGCTGGCGGCCGTCGGCGTGATGGTGCCGGAAGCGCTCGCCGCCGCCGAGGAGCTGGCCGCGGCCGGCGTTGCCGCCGACGTCGTGTGCCTCACCTCGCCCGACCTGATCTTCCGCGCGCTGCAAGCGCGACGAGGGGTCGGGGACGGGGAGGACTGGATCCTCGACGAACTGCTTCCCGTCGAGCGCGCGGCACCGATCGTGACCGTGCTCGACGGCCATCCGCACACGCTGAGCTTTCTCGGCGCCGTGCGCAACGTCCCCATCACCTGTCTCGGCGTCGACGACTTCGGCCAGTCCGGCGACGTCGACGACCTCTACCGCTACTTCGGCATTGACACCGACACGATCGTCGGCGCCGCACTGGACCTGCTCCCATGACCGACATAACGATGCCCAAGCTGTCCGACTCGATGGAGGAGGGCACGATCCTCAGCTGGCTGGTCGCCGACGGCGCCGTGGTCGCCGCGGGCGACGAGCTCGTCGAGATCGAGACCGACAAGGCGACCATGACCTACGAGGCGCCGGAGGACGGCGTGCTGTCTGTCGTGGCCGCGACCGGCGAGGCGCTGCCCGTCGGCGCCGTGATTGCGCGCGTCGGGGCGCCCGCCGACGCCGTCCTGCCCCAGGCCGGCGAGACGAGCACAGAACAGGACGCTTCGAGCAACGCGGTCCCGGCCACCGCGCCCGCCGCCGGCGCCGTCCTGCTTCAAGCCGGTCAGACGAGCACAGAACAGGACACCGCGAGCAACGCAACCGCAGGCGCAACCGCTCCCTCCCTCTCGGTGCCCGCCGTGGGCGACGGCTCCGCATCGCCGGCGACGGGGAACGCGAACGGCAACGGCGCAGTCGCCGCAACACCCATCGCCCGCCGGCTCGCCCACGCGCACGGCGTGGATCTCACAGCGCTCGCCGGTACCGGCCCACGCGGCCGCGTCACGCGCGCCGACGTCGCCGCGGCCGCCGGCATCGCAGTCCCGGCCGCGCCCACGACGGCCGCACCCACCACCCCTCCGGCGTCCCCTGCGCCGGCGGCCGCCTCGCCCGCTGCGACACCGCTTCCTGTCGCGGCGAGCGGCGAGGTCGTCGTGCAGGAGCTCACCCGCCTCCAGCAGGTCGTCGCCCGCCGCATGTCCGAGGCGAAGGCAACGGTGCCGGAGTTCCAGGTGCAGACCGAGGTCGCGATGGACGCGGCGCTCGCGCTGCGCGCTCAGCTCAAGGTGTCCGCCGGCGAGGGCGGCGTCGTGCCCTCCGTCAACGACCTGATCGTGAAGGCGAGTGCGCTCGCGCTGCGTGAGCATCCGCTCGCGAACGGCTCCTACAAGGACGGCCGCTTCGAGCTGCACCGGCGCATCAACGTCGGCATCGCCGTCGCCGCGCAGGACGCACTCGTCGTCCCGACGATCACGGACGTGGACACGCGCTCGCTCGGCTCGATCGCGACCGAGGCGCGCCGTCTCGCCGGCCGCGTGCGCGAGAACACGATCACCCCGCCGGAGCTCTCCGGCGGCACGTTCACCGTCTCGAACCTCGGCATGTACGGGATGACCGCGATCAGCCCGGTGATCAACATGCCGCAGGCGGCGATCCTCGGCGTCGGCGCCACGCGCACCGTGCTCGCTCGCGACGCGGACGGCGAGATCGTCGACCGCCAGCTGATGACGCTCACGCTCACGTGCGACCACCGCATCCTCTACGGCGCCGACGCCGCGCAGTTCCTCGCCGCGATCCGCGAGCTGCTGGAGCAGCCGCTGCGGCTGGCACTCTGAGCGCGTGCTGACCAGCCTGGCAGACGTGCTGAACGCGGCGCGCGGCGCGGGCTGCGCGGCGGGCGGCTTCAGCTGTTACGACCTTGCGACCGGCGCCGGCGTGGTGGCCGCCGCGGAGGCGCGCGAGGCGCCGATCGTGCTGATCCTCTCCGAGGGCGCGTTCGCGCAGGCGACCGGCCCCGCGCTCGTCGCGGGCCTGCGCGCGCTCGCGGAGCGGGCGACGGTTCCGGTCGCGCTGCAGCTGGATCACGTGAGCGACCTCGACACGATCGCCGCCGCGCTCGACGCGGGGGTCAACGCGGTGATGGCCGACGGCTCGCGGCTGCCGTATGCCGACAACGTCGCGTTCGTGCAGGCGGCCGTCGCGCTGGCCGTCGCCCGCGGCGCACAGGTCGAGGCCGAGCTGGGTCACATCGCCGGCGACGAGGAGACCGCGAGCGCGACCGCCGCCGGCGGCATGACCGACCCGGCGCAGGTGCCGGGCTTCCTCGCCGAGACGGGCGCGCACTGCCTCGCCGTCGCGATCGGCAACGTGCACGGCGCGTATCGCGAGCCGCCGCGGCTCGACTGGGATCGGCTGGCGGCGATCCGCGACGTCGCCGAGCGGCCGCTGTCGCTGCACGGCGCGTCCGGCCTGCCCGCGGCGGACCTGCGGCGCGCGGTCGAGGGCGGCGTGGCGAAGGTCAACGTCAACACCGAGCTGCGCGAGCGCTGGCTCGCGCTTGCCGAGGAGAGCGTGCCCGAGCACCGGGACGGCGCGCGGCTGCTCGCCTTCCAGACGCGGCTCGCCGACGCGATGCGCGACGTCGCCGAGCGCAAGCTCGCGCTGCTCGACGGCTCCTAGCGCGCGTCGTCGTCGCCGTCGCCGCTCGCCAGCAGCGACGCCATCCCGCGCTGGAGGTGCTCGGCCAACTCGGCTGCGGCCGTGTCGCCGTCGCCGGCGGCGACCGCCTCGACGATGCGGCGGTGCTCCGCGATGCTCCCGGCGAGCAGCGGCCGGTCGCGGTGGATGATCGCGGCGATCACGCGCGCGAGCCGCTCGCGCTGGTTGCGCAGGACCCGCTCGACCTCGCTGTTGCCGGCGATCGACGCGAGCCGCTGGTGCAGTGCGGCGTCCTCCTCGACCCACGCGGTCACGTCGTCGGCACGCGTCACGTCGTCGGCCTGGCGCTCGATGCGCGCGCGGATCTCCTCGAGCGCCGCCACGTGCGCGCGCAGCGCGGCGACGTCCTCGGGGGTGCGCCGCTCGGCTGCCCGCCGCACGGCCCACGTCTCGACCGCGCCGCGCAGCTCGTAGTGGTCGGCGATCTCCGCATCGGTCAGCTCGCGCACGCGCACGCCGCGCTGGGCGAGGATCTCGACGAAGCCGTCGCGCTCCAGCCGCTCGAGCGCGACGCGGATCGGCGTCTTGCTCATCTCCAGCTGCACGACGAGCTGGCGCTCGGAGATGAACGACCCGGCCGGCAGGTCGCCGTTGAGGATCAGCGCGCGCAACGCCTGGAAGGCCTGCTCCTTGAGCGGGGCGGCGCCGGTTGTGGTCGCCATGCTTGCAGTCTACTGAGATCTCAGTGTAGACTGAGATCTCAGTTATGGCTGCCGTGTCCAACTTCGCCACCTACGAGCTGCTCGCGCAGGATCCGGCGCGCGCCGCCGACGTGCTCGCGGGCGAGGGCTCGACGGGCACCTTCGTCGAGGTTGAGGGTGAGAGCGCCGCGCTCCAGGACCGCTTCGCGATCACCGTCGAGCGGCTGGAGCTGCTGGGCGAGCCCGACGCCGACGGCGCCACGCGCGCCCGGCTCGTCGCCGGCCTGCCTGCCGACCTGCTCGGCAGCGACCTGACGACGCTGCTCGCCTCGGTCGCGGGCAACGTCAGCGAGGTGGCACAGGCGAGCACGGTGCGTCTCGTCGAGCTGGCGCTGTCGGACGACTTCCTGCGCGCCTGCCCACGTCCCGCTCACGGTCTTGACGGCACACGCTCGCAGTTGGGCGTTCCCGAACGGCCGCTGCGCGCCGCGATGATCGAGCCAGGGTGGCGGCCCGGGCCCGAACAGCTCGCGCGGCGTGCGGCGGCCCTGTTCGCCGCCGGTGCCGACCTCGTGCGCGATCCGCTGACGACGGCGGATCCGTCGTGGTGTCCGCTCGCCGAGCGCGTGCGCGCGGTCGAGGAGGTCGTCCGCACGCATGAGCAGGAGCGCGGTCGCCGCGTCCTGTTCGCCTACGCGATCGACGACGAGCCGGCCGCGACGGTGCGCCACGCGGAGCTGCTCGCCGGCGCGGGCGCGCGCTGCGCCGCGCTCAGCGCGACCGCCCTCGGCCTCAGCGCGGTCACGCACCTGCGCCGCCGCACCGACCTCGTGCTGCACGCGCGCAGCGCCCCGCAGGCGCTGCTCTCGCGCGACGGCACGATCGGCGTCGCCGACGAGGTCGTGCAGGCGATCTGGCGACTCGCCGGGCTCGACCACCTGCCCGTCCCGGCGGCGTCCGCCGGCGATGGAGGCGTCGCGGTGCGTGCACGGCTGACGCCGCTGCTCGACGCGAGCGACCGCGCCCTGCCGGTCGTCCCGGTCGCGCTCGCGGCGGACGCGGACGGCGAGACCGACGTGCTGCTCACGAGCGAGGAGACGTCCGCATGAGCGGAGGAACCGTGCTGCCGGACGCCGAGCGCGACGCCCGTGTCGTGAGCCCGGCGGCCACCACCGCGCGCTACCGCATCGCCGCGCCGACCCCGCTCGACACTGCCGTCCGCGCGCTCGCGGCCACCGTCGGCCTCGGCCCCGATGCCCCGGCGACGGTGCAGGAGCTCACCCCGGCGCCTGCGCCCGCAGCCGGCATCGAGGCCGCTGAGGTCACGCTCGCGCTCCCCGAGGAGCGGCTGGAAGGCGGCGTGCTCGCGCTCGCCGAGGCGGTCCTCGACGCGCCCTTCGACCTGCCCGGCCTCGCCGGCCTGCGCCTGCTCGACGTCGTGCCGGGCGCCGGCGTGGCGGCGCAGGCGCCCGGCCCCGCGTTCGGGATCCCCGGCACACGCGAGCTGGCGGGCGTGCCGGAGCGCCCGATCCTCGGCTCGATCGTCAAGCCGAGCGTCGGCCTGAGCATCGAGGAGACGGCCGAGCGCGTGCGTCTGCTGGGCGTCGCCGGGCTCGACTTCATCAAGGACGACGAGCTGCTCGCCGACCAGGCGCACGCACCGCTCGCCGCGCGCGCAGAGGGCGTCGGCGCGGCGATCGATGAGGTCGAGCGCGAGACGGGTCGCCGCCCGATGTTCGCGTTCAACGTCAGCGCCGACGATGTCGACCGCATGCTGGAGAGCCACGATCGCGTGGTCGAGGCCGGCGGCACATGCGTGATGGTCAGCCTCAACCAAGTCGGCCTCGCCGGTGCGCTCGCGCTGCGCCGCCACACGCGCGTGCCGATCCACGGGCATCGCAACGGCTGGGGCTTCCTTGCACGCTCGCCCGACTGGGGGATCGCCTATCCCGCCTACCTCGCGCTGTGGCGGCTCGTGGGCGTCGACCACATGCACGTCAACGGCTTCGCGAACAAGTTCTGGGAGCCGGACGAGTCTGTGGCCGCCTCGCTGCGCGCCTGCCTCGCGCCGATGGGCGACGTGCCGCGCGCGATGCCGGTCGTCTCCTCCGGCCAGTGGGGCGGCCAGTCCGTCACCCAGTACGCGGCCGTGCCGTCGCTCGACTTCATGTACCTCGCCGGCGGCGGCATCCAGGGCCACCCCGACGGCCCGGAGGCCGGCGTGCGCGCGATCACCGCGGCGTGGGAGGCGGCGACTGCCGGGGTGCCACTCGAGGAGAAGGCGGCTGCGGTGCCGGAGCTGCGCCGCTCGCTCGAGCGCTTCGGGAAGCGCCGTGCGGGCTGAGAAGCCACTCGTCGCCTGGTACGGCGACGACATGACGGGTTCGATCGACGTGCTGGAGGCGCTTGCTGCCGCGGGCGTGCGCGGCGCGCTGGTCGTCGGCGAGCCCGACGCGGCCGATGCCGAGCGCTTCCCGTGGGCGCGCGCGATCGGCTGGGCCGGCGCCACGCGCGGACTCCCGACGGAGGAGCTGCGCCCGGTCGTCGGCCGCGCGGTCGAGGCGATGCGCGACAGCGGCGCGCCGCTGCTGCACTACAAGGTCTGCTCGACGTTCGACTCCTCGCCGGCGCTCGGCTCGATCGGCGCAGCGATCGACGTCGCCCAGGAGCTCGTCGGCTCGCCATTCGTGCCGGTGATGCCGGCCGCGCCGCGCCTCAACCGCTGGGTCGCGTTCGCGAACCTGTTCGCGCGCTCCGGCCCGGAGAGCCCGGTCTACCGGCTCGACCGCCATCCGACGATGCGCCAGCACCCGGCCACGCCGATGGACGAGAGCGACCTGCGCGTCGTGCTCGGCCGTCAGACGGAGCGGCCGGTCGGCTCGCTCGACCTCGTCGACCTGCAGGGCGGACGCGGCGCGGTCGAGGCGCGCCTGGAGGCGCTCGCCGACGCGGGTGTCGACACCGTCATCTGCGACACGGTCGAGCCCGATCACGTCGCGCTGCTCGCGCTGACGATCTGGGAGCACGCGGTCGCTGCCGGCCCGCTGCTCGCGGTCGCCTCGGCTGGCCTGGAGCACGGCCTCGCCGCCGTCTGGCGCGGGGACGGCGAGCTTGCGCCGCCACCATCCGTCGGGCTCCCGGACGCCGACGTCGCGCTCGCCGTCTGCGGCAGCCGCTCGCCGGTCAGCGACGCGCAGATCGCCCGCGCAGTCGCCCAGGGCTGGGCCGAGGTGGCGCTGGACCTGCGGGTCGCAACGCAGCCCGAGCTGTTCGACGGGCTCGTCGCGCAGGCCGCGGCGCAGGCGGTGGCCGCGCTCGAACGCGGCCGCAGCGCGATCGTCCACACCGCCGGCACCGAGCTGGCACAGGACGCCGGCACGACTTTGCGGCTGCGCCGGCTCGAGGCCACCGGCCGGCGGCGGCTCGGCGAGGCGCTCGGCGCGGTCGCCGACCGTGTGACGCGCACGACGCCCGTGCGCCGTCTCGCCGTCGCGGGCGGGGACTCTTCCGGCGACGTGCTGCGCCGCCTCGGCGTGCGCGCGCTCGAGGTCACGGCCGCGTTCTCGCCGGCGATGCCGTTCTGCCGCGTACACGGCACGGACGACCGGCTCGACGAGCTGGAGCTGATCTGCAAGGGCGGCCAGACCGGCACGGTCGACTTCTTCGACGAGGTGCGCCGCGGCCGGCCGACGGCGCCGCAACCCACGGAGGTACTCGCATGACACGCGTGACGCTGGTCGGCGCGGCCGGCAAGATGGGCGGCCGCGTGCGCGGCTCGCTGCGCGACGCGGACGACTACGAGCTGCGGCTCGTCGAGGTCTCCGAGGAGGGCCGCGCACGGCTCGCGGCGGAGGGCTGGGAGGTCTCCGAGCCCGACGACGCCTACGCCGGCGCCGAGCTGGTCGTGATGGCGGTGCCGGACCGGATCGTCGGCGAGGTGGCGCCGGACGTCGTCGCGCGGCTCGACCCCGGCACGGTGCTCGTGTGCCTCGACCCGGCCGGCGCCCACGCCGGCAAGATCCCGCGGCGCGACGACATCGCATGCTTCGTGACGCATCCGACGCACCCGCCGCTGTTCGACCTGCTGGCCGAGGAGACGCTTGAGGCGCGGCGCGACTACTGGGGCGGCGGCCTCGCGCGCCAGTCGCTCGTCAACGCGCTCGTGTGGGGGCCGGAGGACGCCTACGAGCGCGGCGCCGCGCTCGCCGCGCGCATGTTCGGGCCGGTGCTGCGCATGTACCGTGTGGAGATCGACCAGCTCGCACTGCTCGAGCCCGCGATGGCCGAGACGGTCACCATCACCTGCATCCAGCTGATCCGCGATTCGCTCGACGAGGTCGTCGCCCGCGGCGTCGATCCGCAGGCGGCCCGCGACTTCCTGCTCGGCCACGTCCAGATCACCTGCGCGCTGCTGTTCGGCGAGCTCGACTGGGAGCTGTCGGCCGGCGCCAAGCAGGCCGTCCGCGACGCGATGGAGCAGCTGGTGCGGCCCGACTGGAAGCGCGTCTTCGAGCCCGACGAGGTGCTGCGCAGCGTCGGCCGCATCACCGGCGACACTGCGTAGAGAGCTGACCGATGCGCGTCGCGCTGTTCGTCACCTGCCTCGCCGACACGCTCGCGCCCGCCGCCGGGCAGGCGACGGTCGCCGTGCTCGAGCGGCTCGGGCACGAGGTCGTCTTCCCGGAGGAGCAGACGTGCTGCGGGCAGATGCACGCGAACACCGGCTACCAGCTGCAGGCGCTGCCGCTCGTGCGGCGCTTCGTGCACGTCTTCGGCGACGCGTCCTTCGACGCGGTCGTCTCGCCGTCGGCGTCGTGCGTCGGGATGGTGCACGAGCAGTACCCGCGGCTGTGCGAGCTGGCCGGCGACGAGGAACTGGGCGCGCGCGTCGAGGCGCTCGCGCCGCGCGTGCTGGAGCTGAGCGACTTCCTCGTGAACCGGCTCGGCGTCGAGGACGTCGGCGCGACGTTCGCACATCGCGTCACCTACCACCCGACCTGCCACGGCCTGCGCGGGCTGAAGCTCGGCGACGCGCCGCTGCGGCTGCTGCGCAACGTGCGCGACATCGAGCTGGTGGAGCTGCCGCAGGCCGAGTCGTGCTGCGGCTTCGGCGGGACGTTCGCGGTCAAGAACGCCGACACCTCGGCGGCGATGCTGACCGACAAGCTGCGCTGCGTGCTCGACACCGGTGCCGACGTCTGCACCGCCGGCGACTCGTCGTGTCTGCTGCACATCGGCGGCGGGCTCTCGCGTGCGCGCGCGGGCGTGCGCACGCTGCACCTCGCAGAGATCCTCGCGAGCACCGGATGAAGAAGGCCGGCTTCCCGCAGGCCGCGCGCCCGGAGCTGGAGAACGCGCAGCTGCGGCGCAACCTGCGCACGGCGACACAGGCGATCCGCGGCAAGCGCGCCGCGGCCGTCGCCGAGCTGGACGACTGGGAGGAGCTGCGCGACGCCGGCGCGGAGATCAAGGAGCGCACGCTGCGCCACCTCGACGTGCACCTGGAGGAGCTGGAGCGGCAGGTGACGGCGGCCGGCGGCGTCGTCCACTGGGCGCGCGACGCGGCCGAGGCGAACGCGCTCGTCGCGCGGCTCGTGCGCGAGGCGGGCAGCAGCGAGGCGATCAAGGTCAAGTCGATGGCGACGGACGAGATCGGCCTCAACGAGGCGCTCGCGGAGGAGGGGATCGCCGCCTGGGAGACCGACCTCGCGGAGCTGATCGTGCAGCTCGGCAACGACCGCTCCTCGCACATCCTCGTGCCCGCGATCCATCGCAACCGCGTCGAGATCCGCGACCTGTTCGCGCGCGAGCTGGGCGAGGAGGGGCTCACGAGCGATCCCGCGGAGCTGGCGGCGGCGGCGCGGCGGCACCTGCGCGAGCGGTTCCTGTCGGTCGGCGTCGGCATCTCGGGCGCGAACTTCGCGGTCGCGGAGACGGGCGCGATCTGCGTCGTCGAGTCGGAGGGCAACGGCCGCATGTGCACGACGCTGCCGCACACGCTGATCACCGTGATGGGGATCGAGAAGCTGCTGCCGCGCTTTGACGACCTCGGCGTGATGCTGCAGCTGCTGCCGCGCTCCTCGACCGGCGAGCGGATGAACCCGTACACGTCGCTGTGGACCGGCGTGACACCCGGCGACGGCCCGCAGACGTTCCACCTCGTGCTGCTCGACAACGGCCGCACGGAAGCGCTCGCGGACGCACACGGACGCCAGGCGCTGCGCTGCATCCGCTGCTCGGCGTGCCTCAACGTGTGCCCGGTCTACGAGCGCACCGGCGGCCACGCCTACGGCAACACCTATCCCGGGCCGATCGGCGCGATCCTCGCGCCGCAGCTCGCGGGCATGCGCGATCACACGAGCCTGCCGTGGGCGTCGAGCCTGTGCGGCGCCTGTTACGAGGTCTGCCCGGTGAAGATCGACATCCCGTCAGTGCTCGTGCACCTGCGCGGCCGGATCGTGCGCGAGACGAGAGACGCGCCGGCCGGCGAGCGGCTGTCGATGGAGGCGCTCGCGCGCGTGCTCGGCAGTCGACGTCGCTACGAGGCGGCGCAGAAGGCGGCGCGCGTCGCCGCGCGACCGCTCGCGCGCGACGGGCGGATCGAGCGGCGCCTGCCCGGCCCGCTCGGCGAGTGGCTGCGTTTCCGCGACCTGCCGGCGCCGCCGGCGCAGACGTTCCGCGAGTGGTGGCGGGAGCGATGAGCGCCGCGCGGGCGGAGATCCTCGAACGCATCCGCGCCGCGACGCGCGACGTGCCGGCGGACGAGCCGGCGGCGTGGGAGGGGGCGAGCGAGGCGCGCGCTGCGGCCGGTCCGCCGAACGCCGCCACGCTCGACCTGCTGGCAACGCGTATCGCCGACTACCGCGCGACCGTGACGCGGCTGGCTCCCGGCGCGGACGTCGCCGCGGCGGTGGGGGAGATTCTCGCCCGCCACCACGCGCGCCGCATCGTCGTGCCGGCCGCTCTGCCGCCCGCGTGGCAGCCCGCCGGCGTCGAGCTGATCGCCGACGACCCGCCACTGCCGCCGCGCGCACTCGCGGACGTCGACGGCGCGCTGACCGGCTGCACGCTCGCGATCGCCGAGACGGGCACGTTCGTGCTCGACGGCGGCCCCGGCCAGGGACGACGCGCGCTCACGCTGCTGCCCGACCTGCACATCTGCATCGTGCGCGCCGACCAGGTCGTCGCGAGCGTGCCGGAGGCGATCGCGCGACTCGGCGGCTCCACGCGTCCGATCACGCTCGTGAGCGGGCCGTCCGCGACCTCCGACATCGAGCTGGAGCGCGTCGAGGGGGTCCATGGCCCGCGTCGGCTCGAGGTCGTGCTGCTCGGAACGCAGGAGCTTCCCTCGCTCCAGCCCCCTCAATAGGAGGGGCTCAGGACCCTCCCATGTCGCCGTTGTCGCGCCTCCGCCGATGGCCGAGTGTGTGCCGTGAAGCACGAGCGGACCCGACGGAGGACAGATGCCGGAGCAACACCTGGAGGGAATGACGTTCGTCATCACCGGCGGCGCGCAGGGCCTCGGCCTCGCGGCTGCGCAGATGGCGATGACGCGCGGCGCCTCGGTCGTGATCGCGGACACGAACGTGGAGCGCGGCGAGGCGGCGGTGGCCGAGGTCGCCGAGCAGACCGGCATCGTCGGGGCGAGCCACTTCCAGCGCTGCGATGTCACCGACGAGCCGCAGGTGCGCGCGCTGATGGACGCGACGGCCGAGCGCTTCGGCGGGATCGACGTGCTCGTCAACAACGCCGCCGTGATCGACATGGCGCTGGAGCCGGACTCCAGCCTCGCCGCCTTCTCGCGCGCGTCGTTCGACGTCGTCCTGCAGGTCCAGGTCACCGGCTCGTGGCTGTGCGCCAAGCATGCGCTGCCGCATCTGCGCCGCAGCGAGCGCGCGTGCATCCTCAACGCCGGCTCGATGGGCTCGTTCCTCGGCTGGCCGGGCCACCACGCCTATTGCGCGGCCAAGGGCGCGATCGTGCTGCTGACGCGCTCGCTCGCAGCCGAGCTGGCGCCCGACGGCGTGCGCGTCAACTGCTACGCCCCGGGCAACATCCGCACGTCGATGCTCGACTCGGTCTTCGCCGCGGCCGAGGATCCCGAGCAGCTGACGCAGGCGTTCCTCTCGACGCATCTCGTGCGCCGCTTCGGCCGCCCGGACGACATCGCCGAGCTGATCTGCTTCCTCGCCAGCCCGGCCGCGTCGTACATCACCGGCCAGGTGTTCGTCGCCGACGGCGGCACGCTCGCGTGGCGCGGCACCGCCGACCAGCTGCCGTTCGACGAGCCGGTGGACGGCTCGCAACCGACCGACTCGAACACGGAGGTGATCGCATGACGACGACCTCGTCCACCTCGTCCAGCCCGTCTCCCGCGCTCGTGCCCGCCGGGCTGCTCGACGCCGACGCGACGGTCGAGCACCTGTGCGACGGCTTCCTCTTCACCGAGGGTCCGGTGTGGAACCCGCTCGAGCAGCGCCTCTACTTCCACGACCTGATGGGCGACGCCCGCTGGCGCTGGAGCGACGCCGCCGGACTGGAGCTCGTCGCGCAGCCGTCGGGCAAGGGCAACGGCATGACGTACGAGCAGGACATGACGCTCGTCATCTGCCAGCACAACCTCAGCCGCCTGCTCGCCTACCGACCCGACGGGCACGTCGACGTGCTCGCCTCGCACTGGGAGGGCCGCGAGCTCAACAGCCCCAACGACGTCGTCGCCCACTCCGACGGGCGCCTCTTCTTCTCCGACCCGAGCTACGGCCGGCTGGCCGAGCCGGGCATCGAGCGCGACCAGGACCTCGACTTCCAAGGTCTCTACATGCTCACGGCGGGGACGCGCGAGCTGCGCCTGCTGCGCGGTGACTTCGGACAGCCGAACGGCGTCTGCCTCTCGCCCGACGAGTCGGTCCTCTACGTCAACGACACGCCGCGCGCGCGCATTCGCGCGCTGCGCGTGAGCACGGATGGCGAGGTGCTCGAGGACCGAGTCTTCGCCGACGAGATCGGCGACGGCTCGATCGAGATCGGCGCGGTCGACGGGATGAAGTGCGACGAGCACGGCAACGTCTGGGTGAGCGGGCCCGGCGGCCTGTGGGTGTTCGACCCGGACGGCCAGCGGATCGGCGTCGTCAGCGTTCCGGAGGTCGTCGGAAATCTCGCCTGGGGCGGAGCCGACCGCACGGAGTTGTTCATCTGCGCGACAAGCTCGCTGTATCGCCTGCGGACGGCGGTGCGCGGGCGCCGCGAGCCCTTCATGCCGGTGAACGGGTAGACGGAGAGGGAGAGATGGAGCGCACCGCACAGCCGTCGCCGCTCCTGCGCGTGCGCGGCCTGAGCAAGACGTTCGACGGTGTGCGCGTCGTCGACGACTTCGCGCTTGACGTCCGTGCGGGCGAGGCGTGGGGCCTCGTCGGCACGAACGGCTGCGGCAAGTCGACCGTCATCAAGATGCTGTCCGGCTATCACCGGCCCGATCCCGGTTCCGAGGTCGTCCTGGGCACGGACGGGACGGCCGTGCAACTCGCGTTCGTCCATCAGGACCTTGGGCTCGTGCCGACGCTCTCCCTGATGGAGAACCTCGCGCTGCAGCAGGGCTACAGCACCGCGCGCGGCGGCCGCATCCGCTGGCGCGAGCAGCGCCACCGCGCGCAGGAGCTGCTCGACCGCTACGGCATCGACGCGCGTCCCGACACGCTCGTGGCAAGACTCTCGACCGCCGACGAGGCACTGCTCGCGATGGCGCGCGCGCTCTCGGCGGTACACGGCGACGCGCGCGTCGTGCTGGTGCTCGACGAGCCGACGTCGAGCCTCGCCGACGCAGAGGTCGCGCGCGTGCTCGGCGCGATCCGCACGCTCGTCGCCGACGGCTCGAGCGCGCTGTTCGTCTCGCACCGGCTCGACGAGGTGCTCGAGGTGACGGACCGCGTGTGCGTGATGCGCGACGGCCGCGTCGAGGCCACCCCGGCGACGGCCGAGCTCACGCACGACCGCCTGATGGAGTTGATGCTCGGCCGCAGACTCGCCCAGCAGACGCCGACGGTTCAGGGTGTCGCGACGGGCGCACCGCTCGTCGAAGTGCGCGGCGCCGGCGGACGGCGGCTGCGCAACTGCTCGCTCGCCGTACGCCCGGGGGAGATCGTCGGCGTCACCGGCCTGCTCGGCTCCGGCAAGAGCGAGCTGGGCCGCATCCTCGCCGGCGCGCAGCCGCTCGCGACGGGCGAGTACCTGCTCGACGGCAAGCCCGTGAAGCTGCGCGGCCCGCGCGACGCGATCGACCGCGGCATCGCCTACGTGCCCCCCGAGCGCCGCACCCTCGGCTCCGTCGCCGGCCTCACCGCACGCGAGAACCTCACGCTGCCCGCGCTCGACGGCTTCTGGCGCCACGGTCGCGTGCAGCGCGGCGCCGAGCGGCGCGAGACGGCCCGCTGGATGGAGCGCATGGGCGTGCGACCGCCGCAGCCGGAGAAGGTGATGTCGACGTTCAGCGGCGGCAACCAGCAGAAGCTCGTCTTCGCGAAGTGGTTCCGCCTCGACCCGCGCGTGCTCGTGCTCGACGAGCCGACGAAGGCGGTCGACGTCGGCGCCGCCCACGACATCTACGAGCTGGTGGTCGCGTCGGCCGAGCGCGGCGTCGCGGTCGTGCTGCTGTCCTCCGAGTGGGAGGACCTGCCGCGCATCTGCCATCGCGTCGTCGTGCTCGATCGCGGTACGCCGATCGCCGAGCTCACCCGCGCCCAACTGACGCCCGACAGCATCGCCGCGGCCTCGCACGCCGGCGCCGCAACCCACGCCGTACCCGGAGGAGAGTGATGCAACAGATCGCAGAGCAGGTGGCGGCCGACGGCACGCCGGACCCGGAACCGGCACGGCGACCGGCCGCAGAGCAGTCGGCGACGGGAGCCGGCGAACGGCTGCGGCGGACGCTCGCCGCCGCCGGTGCGCCGATCGTGCTCATCGCACTGATCGTCGTCTTCTCGCTGCTGCGCCCGGAGACGTTCCCGACGACGGCGAACCTGACGACGATCCTCTCGACGCAGAGCATCCTCGTGATCCTCGCGCTCGGGACGCTCGTGCCGCTGATCGCGGGCGACTTCGACCTCTCGATCGGCTTCGTCATGGGCTTCGCCGCGATGGAGAGCGCGCTGCTGACCGTGCACGGCATGGCGATCCCGCTCGCGATCGCGATCACGCTGGCGACCGGCGTCGCGATCGGGCTGTTCAACGGCCTCGTCGTCGAGAAGGTCGGCGTCAGCGCGTTCATCGCGACGCTTGCGGTCGGCAGCATCCTCGCCGGCTTCACGACGTGGATCTCCGGCGGCACGGTCGTCAACGGCGTCCCCGCCGGGATGATCGACCTCGGCCGCACGGAGGTGATCGGGCTCCAGCTGCCGATCCTCTACATGGCGCTGCTCGTCGGCGTCTTCTACTACGCGCTCGGACACACGCCGGTCGGCCGCTATCTGTACGCCGTCGGCGGCGGACGTGCCGCGGCGCGGCTCGCCGGGATCAACACCGGTCGGCTGCGGATCCTCGCCTTCGTCGTCTCGGCGACGACCGCTGCGCTCGCCGGGGTCGTCAACACGACGGTCGTCGGCTCGGCTTCGGCGGACTTCGGCTCGTCGTACCTGCTGCCCGCGTTCGCGGGCGCGTTCCTCGGCGCGACGACGATCCAACCCGGCCGCTTCAACGTGCTCGGGACCGTCGTCGCGATCTTCCTGCTCGCGGTCGGCATCGCCGGCCTGCAGCAGCTGAGTGCGCCGTTCTGGATTCCCCCCGTGTTCAACGGCGGCGCCCTGCTGATCGCAGTCGGCCTGGCCGTGTGGCGTCAACCGCGGGACGCATGACTCACGCATCACCACAACCGTCGCCTCGGCGACACCAGGAGGAGAGACCCATGCAATTCATTTCACGGCGCGGGCTGGCGCTCGCCTGTGCGTGCCTCGTGGCGCTCGGCGTCGCGGCGTGCGGTTCCAGCGACGAGTCGTCGTCGGGCAGCACCGCAGGCGGCACCGCAACCAGCGGCCAGCAGGCCGACGTCGCAAGCGTGGAGGCGGCTGTCGAAAGAGCGAAGGAGCCGGTCAGCGACAGAACGCTCGGGCCGCCGGTGGCTGCCACGAGAGGCAAGAAGGTCACCGCGATCATGTGCACCGCCCAGTCCGAGGGTTGCGCGCTGCTCGGCAGACGCTTCAAGGCGGCCGCCGACACGCTCGGCTGGGACGCGACGATCGTCGACGGCGGCGGCGCACCCGACAGACAGAGCGCTGCGGTGCTGAACGCGGTCGCAGCCGGGACGGACGGCATCTTCCTGATCTCGATCGACCGCAGCGCCGTCGCACAGGGGCTCGCGAAGGCGAGCGCGGCGAGAATCCCGGTCGTCAGCACCGCCAGCGACAACACGGCCGGCGACGGCCCCGAGAACGTCTTCGCCGAGGTCGGCTTCGACGGCAGAGCGCTCGGCGAGATGGCGGCCAACTGGATCGTCGCGGACTCCGACGCCAAGGCCAACGTGGCGGTCTTCAAGTCGCCCGAGCTGAAGGCGCTCACCGACCGCTGGGCCGGCGCGGAGCCGATCTTCGAGGCGTGCGCCGACTGCAAGGTCGTCGACACGGTCGAGTACAGCCTCGCGAGAGCCGTCAACGACCTGCCGCTGCGTGCCAAGTCGCTGCTGCTGGCGCACCCGGACGTCGACTACATCTGGCTCGACGCCGGCGGCTTCACCGCACCGGTCGCGAACGCGCTCCAGGAGATCGGCCGCAACGACGTGAAGATCGCGACGTTCGACTGCGTCTCCAGCAACTTCACCGCGATTCGCGCGGATGAGGTCGTGCGGGCGTGCGCGGGTCTCGGCATTCCGAAGGCGGCCTGGTCCGGCGCTGACCAGCTCAACCGCGCGTTTGCGGGCGAGCCGGCTGCGACCGTCGGCGACGTCGGCGACATACGGCTGTTCGACAGAACGAACCTGCCCGACACCGCCTATTGGGACGGCGACTTCGACTACGAGTCCAACTACAAGGACAACTGGGGGCTCTAACGCGAGCGTTGGCGCGCGGCCGGCGACGGTCGCGCGCCTCCCCGGTTGGAAGGAGAGCAACGGCATGATCCACGACGTCCCAGTCATCAACGGCATCGTCCATGCGTGGAACTTCGATCCGTCGAACGTGATCGAGGGCGCCGGCACGTGGAACGAGTCGCAGCGGCTCGTCGACGACGCGGTCGCCTGGCATCGCAACTGGAACCCGCCCGGCCTGCAGGTGCCGATGAGCGCCTACCTGACCGACTTCAGCCCCGAGCTGATCGCGCGGACGATGTTCCTCGAGAGCGACACCGACCTCGCGGTCCATCACCATCTCGCGCTCTACACGTGGTTCAAGGACGGGCTCGTGCGCCACGAGAAGAACGTCGAGATGATGCAGCGCTGGCCCGACCGCTTCATCACCTACGCGGGTGTCGACCCGACGGCCGGTGTGCCGCAGGCGATCGAGAGCCTCAAGCGCCAGGTCGACGAGCTGCCGAGAACGGTCGGACTGAAGGTCTACCCGGCGCAGATCGATCCGCTGCGTTGGTTCCGCATGGACGACGAGGAGATCTTCCCGCTGTGGGAGGCCGTGCGGGACCTCGGCCTCAAGGTCGTCGCCGTGCACAAGGCGATGCCGATGGGCGCGGTCCCGATGGGCCCGTACAAGGTCGACGACGTCGACGGGGCGGCGAACGCGTTCCCCGAGCTCAACTGGGAGATCGTGCACGGCGGCACCGCCTTCGCGGAGGAGACGGCGTACGCGATCGCCCGCTACCCGAACGTCTTCACGAACTTCGAGGTCACGAGCGCGCTGCTGACGGCGGCGCCCGGCTGGTTCGAGGAGATCGTGGCCCAGTTCCTCTTCTGGGGTGGGGCGGAGAAGATGCTCTGGGGCGATGGCGCGCCGTTCGTGCACCCGCAGCCGCTGCTGGAGAAGTTCTGGCGGCTGGAGATCCGCGACGAGCTGCTCGCGAAGTACAACATCCCTCAGATCACGCGCGAGGACAAGGCGAAGATCCTCGGCGGCAACTATGCGCGCATGATCGGCCTCGACGTCGATGCCGCGCTCGCGAAGATCGCCGACGACGAGTTCTCCCAGCAGCGGCGCGAGCGGGGTCTCGCCGAGCCCTACTCCAACTGGCTCGAGCTGGCAGGGCAGCCGGCATGACACCCGCCGGCGTCGATCTCGACGAGCAGGTCCAGGCGGCGCTCGCGGGGGTCTACGACCCCTGCAGCGTCGCGTGCTCGACGCCGCTCAGCATCGTCGAGATGGGGCTCGTGCTCGGCTGGGAGTACGACGCGGAGACGCGCGTCCTGCAGCTCGACATGACGGTCACAAGCCCGGGGTGCTTCATGGTCCGGAACATCATCGAGGCGGTCGAGCGGCGCTTCGAGCCGCTTGAGGCGGTCAAGCGGGTGGTCGTGCGCATGCACAACGACCGCGTCTGGACGCCGGCGATGATGAGCGATTCGGGGCGCGAGACGCTCGCGGTCCGCCGTCGCGAGGCGGTCGCGCGGATCGGGCTCGAACCGCAGCAATGGCGGGAGCGGGCGGCGTGCTGACGTGACGCAGGAACGCTTCGAAGCGGCTTGCGGGTGGGAGTATCATCCGTGCATGCTGGGAGGAGACACCAGCTCGGCGGATTCCGCGGCGCGGCGGGGTCCTGACCTTGATCACGAGCTGCTGAGACGCGAGCTCGGCGAGCTGCTCGACGGCTCGCCGATGGCGTGCGCGTCCGTGTCGCGCTTCGAGCGCGACGGGCGGCTGCAGGTCGAGACGACGGCCGGCCCGACCGTCTTCCGGCCCGGCGCGCAGATGCCGATCGAGTGCTCGTCGAACTTCGCCGCGACGGCGGTCGGCGAGGTCTTCGCCTCCTGCGACCTGACCGAGCAGCCGGGCTTCGATCGCAGCTGGGACCAGGTCACGCTCGCGGTCGGCTGGCGCTCGACGTGCGCCGTACCGCTGATGGTCGGCACGCGCGCGATCGGTGCTGTCTCGTTCTGCGCGGCCGACGTCGGGCTCGACATGGACGGGACGATCGACGCGACGCTGGAGGCGAGCGACCGCCTCGTGCTCGCACTGCTCGGACACGCCGACGAGGGCGACGCCTCCAGCCGCGTGATCGTCTGCGCGGACGACCGCGTCACGGCGGAGGGCCTCGCGCGCATCGCCGAGCGTCAGCTGACGGCGGAGGTCGAGATCAGCACCTCGATCGAGGACGCCGCGCAGCACGTCCGCGCCGGCACCGACCTGATCATCACCGACAGCCACGTGCGCGGCATGCGCGTCGACGAGCAGTCGGACTTCCTGCGCCGCCAGGGCCTGGCCGCACGCGTGCTCGTCGTGTCGTCATTCGACACGCAGGCAAACCGTCTCGCGGCCGCACGCGCCGGCGCGATCGGCTACGTCTCCCGCGCGGCTGCTGGCCCCGAGATCGGCGGCGCGGTGCTGCGCGCGGCGATGGGCGAGCCGCTGCCAGGTCTGCCGCCGCGGGGACAGGCAGCGACTGCAGACCCCGCCGACGAGCGGCTGACCCTGCGCGAGGGGCAGGTGCTCGTGCTGCTGGAGCGAGGTCTGCAGGTCAAGCAAATCGCCCGCGCACTCGGCATCTCCGACAGCACGGTCAAGGGCTACGTCCGCAACGTCTTCACGAAGCTCGACGTGCACTCGACGACGGCGGCGATCTACGCCGCGCGCGCGAGCGGGTTGCTGCAGAGCTTGGAGCTGTCGCTGCCGCCGTTGGGTGAGCCGGGGTTGTAGGGCGCTCACGCCCGGGCTCGGGCAGCGATCACCGATCGCCGAAGCCGGCCAGCCGCTCGTCAACCCGCTCGGCGAGGGCGGGTTGGCCGCTGGCGACCAGTGGCAGATGCGGCTCACTGCCAGCGACCCGGTCGCCGGGCGCATAGTCACCGATGGCATTGCCCTCGTCGTCGAAGGCAACGAGCAACAGACGATCGCGCGCTTCCGCGTTCTCGCGCACGATGCGGTCGAAGGCGGCTTGCGCCTCGTCAGCCCGATTGAAGGACACGACGAGATCGCCGGTATCGAAGATCGAGTAAGTCATTTCCACGGAAGGTACTGATCACGTCGGGTTCGGCGACCTCGGCCCGTTTGCCGCGTCGATTCCGCCGAAGACAGATGCCACATCCTTGCTGTTGCGCAAGGCGAGTCGTACCGCAACCCTGTCGGCATGTCGGCAGCTCACCCCTTCCCATCAGCGCTCGCCTCGTCAGGGTGCGACAAGGAGGTCTTCTCGGAGATCGCTGCCTCGATGCTCGGGTCGCGGGCGTGAAGGCCAATGTCTACGTCGACGGGTTCAACCTCTATTACAGCGCCCTGAGGCGTCGCTTTCCGGACTGTAAGTGGCTGGATCTTCGGACGCTCGCCGAGACGCTGTTTCCCTTCGACGTAATCGAGCGGGTGCAGTACTTCACCGCTCGCGTGATCGCTCGTGCAGACGATCCGCAGGAAGCCACGCGTCAGCAGATGTATCTGCGCGCATTGGCGACGCGTGACGTCGAGATCGTCCTTGGCCAGTTCCGCAATGGAACGCGTTGGATGCGTCGTGTCGAGCCGTGTCCCAACGGAGCCGGCTGCCCGGTGAGCGAGGAGAACATCTGCGTCGCTGTCACGGAGGAGAAGGGCTCGGATGTCAACCTGGCGTCGCGCCTGCTCGTCAATGTCTTCCGTCAGGACTGCGAGATGGCGATCGTTCTGACGAACGACACCGATCTCGTCGAGCCCATTCGCATTGCTCGCGACGAGCTTGGCTTGCGAGTCGCCTTGCTGAGCCCGAGCGATAGTCCTGCGCGCAGCCTTCGCGACACAGTCGACATCGTCAAAAAGGTGCGCCACGGCTCGCTCCAGAGGAGCCAGCTTCCCACAGTGCTCGCAGACCATCGCGGTGACATCCATCGGCCACGAGCGTGGCGCCCCGAGAAACGCTGAGGCCCGGCTTGAAGCCGGGCCTCGCACCCAGCCGCCGAAGCAACTGGGGGGATCATGAAGCGATCATACCCCACGGCGCTGCCGGCTCCAATTGCTGGGTTCGGCTGCCGGAATGTGGTTCAGACGGCGCCCGCCCCCTCACCCCGCCTCCAGCGACACCATCACGGTGAACATCCGCACGGGGTGGTCGCCGAGGTTGCGCCAGGCGTGGCGGGTGGCCTGTTGGATCACGACGTCGCCGGGGGAGACGTCGATCGTCTCGGCTTCGAGGTCGAGCAGGAGTGGGCCGTCGATGACGTAGACGTAGTCGAGTGTGCGGGTGACGTGGAAGCCGCGCTCGTCGAGGCCGGGCACCGGCGCTTCTGTGCGCTGGCGGACGTCCTGCTCGTGGGGGTCGATCTGTGCGATGACCGTCCAGCTGCGGCCGGGCGGCGGCTCGTAGATCGCGGCTGCGTCCGCCGGGTCAACCCATCCCAGCGCTGCGTCGGTCGCGGCCGGGTCCGCCGTGAACGACGATCTGTTAAATGGGTTGGCGTCGGGCAGCTGCTCGCAGGAGGCGACGCACGAGCGGCCCTGCGCATCGACGCCGGTGATGACGAGCTTCGGCATGCCCCGTCGATCCTCCCAGAGCCGACGAACCCTCAGGGAATGTCGACGAGGACCTTGCCGACGACGCCGCGCTCGACCAGGTCCTGCGCCTCGGCGATCTGCTCGAGCGGGAAGTGGTGCGGCGGCAGCGTTTGGAGCGCGCCGTCGCGCAGCGCCTGCGAGATGCCCTCCACAGCGGCGGCGATCGCCGCCGCGCCCATCGTGTAGACGAGCACGAAACGCAGCTGCAGGTTCGCCGTCATCAGCTGCCGAACCGGGATCGCGGGATCGCCCGCACCGTCGTCGGCATAGGCGGTGATGACCGCGCCGGGCGCAGCGATCGCGAGGTCCGTCTGCAGGTTCTCGCGCAGCGCGACCTCGACGATGCGGTCGACGCCGTCTGGCGCGGTGGCGCGCAGCTGCTCCAGCGCGTCGGGCTCGCGGTAGTTGACGACCGCGTGGGCGCCGGCACCAAGTGCGAGCTCCGCCTTCTCGGCACTGCTGACGGTCGCGACGACATGCGCGCCGCCCCAGCGGGCGAGCGCGACGGCGGCGTGACCGACCGCCCCGGCGCCGCCCGCGACAAGCACGGTGCGACCGTCGAGCGGCCCATCGGCGAACAGGCAGCGGTGCGCGGTGAGCGCCGGGATCCCGAGGCTCGCGCCGAGCGCGTCGGAGGCGCCGTCGGGCAGCGGAACCGCCTGTGCGGCCGGCACGACGGTCCACTGCGCGGCGGTGCCCCACTGCCGCTGCCAGGCGGCGAAGCAGACCCACACGCGCTCGCCGACACGCGCCTCGTCGACGCCCTCGCCGACGGCGTCGATCGCGCCGGCGCCGTCCTGGTGGGGGACCTGGAAGTCCTCGGGTGCGGCGCCGGTGGCACCCGCGCGCGTCTTCCAGTCGGTCGGGTTGACGCCGGAGACGGTCAGGCGGACGCGCACCTCGCCGGGACCCGGTTCCGGGCGCTCGATCTCCTCGACCGAGAGCACGTCGGATCCGCCGGTGCGCCTGTAGATGGCTGCGAGCATGCGCGCACCCTATGCGGCGCCGTCCCGCGTCCAACCGGTCGCGCACGACCGTCACCCGAACGGGTGAACGCGCTGTCCGCCGCGCTCACCCGAGGAGGATGGTTGACTCCCTCGTGATGATGTTCGAGCCGATCAAGCACGGGGAGCGGCTCCCCGATCTCGTCGCCGAGCAGATCCTCTCGACGATCGTCTCCCAGCGCCTGGAGCCGGGTGCCCGGCTGCCCTCCGAGCGCGACCTCGCGGAGCAGTTCGGCGTCTCCCGCACGGTCGTGCGCGAGGCGGTCCGGCACCTGATCGCGAAGGGCGTCGTCGACCAGCGCTCGGGCCGCGGCGTGCGCGTCGCCTCGCTCGACCCGAGCACCGTCAGCGAGTCGATGTCGCTGTTCCTGCGCACCGCGAAGCTCGACTACGCGCAGATCGACGAGGTACGCAAGACGATCGAGCTGCAGACCGCGCGGCTCGCGGGCGAGCGCGCCGACGACGACGATGCCGCGGCGCTGCTGGCCTCGTGTGACCGCCTCGCCACGTGCGGCGATGACGAGGAACGCGCCGCCGTCGAGGACCTCGACTTCCATCGACTCGTCGCGCGCGCCACGCACAACCTGCTGTTCGTCGTGATGCTCGACTCGATCGGCGGCGTGCTGCTGGAGATCCGCCGCGCCACGGTCGGCGCGCCGCAGCGCCTGGACCTCGTCGTCGGCTACCACCGCAGAATCGCCGAGCGGATCGCCGCGCGCGACCCGGACGGCGCCGAGCGGGCGATGCGCGTCCACCTCGAGGAGTCCCAGCAGGCGTGGGGAAAGCTCGTGGTCACGTAGCCCGAGTGGGCCAACCGCCCCGTTTGCAGCGGCCCGTTTCCAGTCCAAAAAGGTCATGGTGCGGCCTCGCCCCAGACACGACGATGCTCACGACATCGCGTCTTGGAGGAGAGATCCATGCACCGACTGCGGCTTTCACCGCGTCACTCGTTGTCCCTCGTGTCCTGCATCGCGGCGCTTGCACTGCTCGTGCTCGCCGGGTGTGGGAGCAGTGACAACGGCTCGTCGAACACCAGCACCAGCACCGGCTCATCGAGCCAGACGACCGGCGGCACCGCCGACACCGGCGGACCGGATGCGGCGGCTGCGACCGCCGACGGCAAGAAGGCGGGAGAGACGGCGGCCGACGGCAGAGTTGCCGCCGCACCCGTCAAGACGATCGCCTTCCTGAACTACACCTCGCAGGCGAGCGCGCTGCGGCGCGTCTCGGCCGGCATGAAGGACGCCGCAGCCGCGCTCGGCTGGAACTACCAGACCTGCGACGCGCAGGGCCAGCCGCAGAAGGTGGCCGACTGCGCCGCGACACTGCTGCAAAAGAAGGTCGACGTGATGGGCTCGACGGCGATCCCCGTTGCGCTCGACAAGCCGCAGATGGAGCAGGCGAAGAGCGACGGCGTTCCGTGGCTCAACGTCGGTGGTGAGAACCCCGTCAACTCGCTCTTCACCGGTTCGTTCTTCGTCCCCGAGGCGGAGCTGTACAAGCCGCTCCACGACGAGCTGTTCTCGCGCATCGGCGACGGCGAGGCGGAGATCGGGGCGATCCAGCTCACGGTCGACGACACCGCCCGCCTGCGCTACGAGGCGCTCGAGGACGAGCTGAAGGCGCATCCGGACGTGTCGGTCGCCGCCAACGTCGAGGGCACGCCGGCCAACCCGGGCGCCGTCACCGCCGCCACTGTGGCGATGCTGCGTCAGCACCCGAGAATCAAGGCGATCTGGTCCTGCTGCGACATCTTCACGTCGTACATCGTCCAGGGCATCAAGCAGGCCGGCATGACCGGCGACGACAAGCCGATCGTGCTCGCGCCGTTCCCGGATCAGTCGATGCTCCAGTTGGTCCGCGACGGTGACGTGACCGTCGTGATCGAGCTCCCGTGGGAGGCGTACGGCTGGATCGCGGTCGACGAGGCCGTCCAGCACTTCGCGCACGACACGCCGTTCACGGAGCACGGACGCCCGTCGCAGTACCCGGACGCGCTGTACGGCGGCCAGATCGTGACGGAGGAAAACGTCCAGAGCGATCCGGACAAGCTGCAGCCCCCGGTCTACGACTACGCCGCCTACTTCAAGGCGAAGTGGAAGGCGGAGTTCGGCGGATGACCGCCACCCGAGCACACACGAGCGAGGCGCCCTCCGGGGCGCCTCGCAGCTCGGCGCCCGGAGTCCTCGACTTCGCCCGCCGGAACGGGGTGCTGCTCGCGCTCGCCGCGACGATCGTGCTGTTCTCGGCACTGCGTCCCGAGATCTTCCCCACGCTCGACAACGTCGAGACGATGCTGCGCCAGCTCGCGCCGCTGGCGATCGCCGCGTTCGGCCTGACGGTCGTGCTCGTGATGAACGACTTCGACCTGTCGCTCGGCGCGATGATCGGCCTCGGCGGCACGACGGCGATCGTGTTGATGTCCAACACCGGCATGAGCTTCGTGCTCGCGATCGTGCTGGCGCTCGGCGTCGGCGTCCTCGTGGGCCTCGCGAACGGCTTCGCGGTCGCCTGGGCCGGTGCCTCGTCGTTCGTGATCACGCTCGCGATGGGGACGATCCTGCAGGGCGTCGAGTACCAGATCTCGAACCAGCAGCCGGTCTTCCAGAACATCCCCGAGTCCTACAAGGAGCTCGCGAACGCGTCGCTGTTCGGCCTCTCGAGCCAGGTCTACGTTGCGCTCGGGATCTTCGTCGTCCTGTTCGTGCTGCTGGAGCGCGCCGAGATCGGCCGCTACATGTACGCGATCGGCGGCAACATCGAGGCCGCACGGCTGTCCGGCATCCGCGTGCGCGAGCTGCGCGTGCTCGGCTTCGTGATCACCGCGCTGTGCTCGACCGTCGCCGGCATCCTGCTGTCCTCGCAGGCGGGGCAGTCCTCACCCGACGTCGGCATCCCGTACCTGCTGCCGGTCTTCGCCGCGGTCTTCCTCGGCTCGACGGCGATCAAGGTCGGCAAGTTCAACATTCTCGGCACGCTCGTCGGCGCGCTGTTCCTGCAGGTGATCTCGACCGGGCTGATCCTGCTGGAGCTGAAGCCGGCGATCGTCAACATCGTCCAGGGCGGGATCCTCGCCGGAGCCGTCCTGCTGGCCCGACTCGACCGCGCCAATGCCCGCGGCTGACGTGTCCCAACACGACGAGCGCGAGGTGCTCGCGCGCGCGGAGGGGCTGCGCAAGGCGTACCCCGGCCTCGTCGCGGTCGACGACGTCGACTTCGAGATCCGCGCCGGCGAGGTCGTCGGCCTGCTCGGCAAGAACGGCGCCGGCAAGAGCACGCTGATCAAGCTGATGGTCGGCGTCCAGCGCGCCGACGCCGGCCGCCTGGAGCTGCTCGGTCAGGAGGTCGACCTCAACCACCACGGCGCCGCGAACGCGCGCGCGCTCGGCCTGGCGGTGATGTTCCAGGAGCTGGAGATCTTCCCCGGCATGTCCGTCGCGGAGAACGTCGGGCTCGCCAGTCGCCCGCCGCGCCGCCTCGGCCTCGTCGACTACCGGCGTCTGCACCGGACGGTGCGCGAGGTGCTCGACACGGTCGATCCCGAGATCGACTCCGAGGCGACGATCGACACGCTCAGCCCCGCACAGCAGCGCGCCGTGATGATCGCGCGCGCCGTCTACCAGGGGGCGCGCCTGCTCGTGCTCGACGAGCCGACGACGTCGCTCACGGCGCGCGAGATCGACGCGCTGCACGCGCTCGTGCGGCGCCTCGCGGAGCGCGGCAACGCCGTCGTCTACGTCTCTCACCGGCTTGAGGAGATCATGCAGGTGACCGACCGCGTCGTCGTCATGCGCGACGGCGAGGTCGTCGGGGAGATGGGGACGGGGAGAACCACGATCCGCGGCCTGATCGCGACGATCACCGGCAACGAGGACGGGACGACTGCCGCCGAGCGCCGCGTCGAGAAGGGCGTCGGGACGCGTCCGCTGGGGCCGGTGCGGCTGCGCGTCTCCGAGCTGAGACGACGCGAGGTGCTGCACGACGTCAGCTTCGACGTCCACGCCGGCGAGATCCTCGGCATCGGCGGCCTCGTCGGCTCCGGCCGCACTGAGCTGCTGCGCGCGCTGTTCGGCGCCGACCCGGCCGACGGCGGGACGATCGCGGTCGACGGCCGCGAGCTGCGCATCTCCAGTCCGCGCGACGCGATCGACGCCGGCATCGTGCTGCTGCCCGAGGACCGTCGCCACCAGGGGCTCGTCGACACGTTCGGCATCCGCGAGAACGTGACGCTGGCGACGCTGCCGGCGTTCCGCGCCGGACGTCTGCCGATGCCGTCCAAACGCAGTGAGCGCAGCGCGACCGTCGAGCTGATGGAGGGCCTCAGCATGCGCGCGCGCGGGCCCGAGCAGCTCGTCGCCCACCTCTCGGGCGGCACACAGCAGAAGGTCGTGATCGCCAAGTGGATGCTGCGCCAGGGCCAGCTGCTGATGTTCGACGAGCCGACGCAGGGCATCGACGTCGACGCGAAGGCGGAGGTCTACGCGCTGATGGAGCGCTTCGCCGAGGGCGGCGCGTCGGTCGTGCTCGTCTCGTCCGAGTTCTCGGAGCTGGTCGCCGTCTGCGACCGCGTCGTCGTCCTGCGCGAGGGCACCGTCGTGCGCACGCTCGCGGGCGCCGAGGTGACGGAGGCGGCGATCACGGACGCCTGCTACGCCGGCACCGCGCCGGCATGACCCACACACCACGCTGGAGGAACGCATGACGGATTGGCGAGACACGAACGCGACGGCGACCGCGACGGCGCCTGCGCCGGCGGCCGCGGAGGAGCCGGCCGCTCGCCCGTCGTCGGGTCCGCCGGTGTGGCTGATCACCGGCTGCTCGTCCGGCTTCGGGCGTGCGGTCGCCGAGGCCGCGATCGCGGCCGGCCACCGCGTCGTCGCGACCGCGCGCGACGTCGCGTCGCTGGAGGAGCTTGCGCCGAACGATCCCGAGGCGCTCGTGCGCTGGCGCCTTGATCTGCAGGACCCCGCCTCGATCGAGCGCACGGTCGGCGAGGCGGTGACGCGCTTCGGCCGCATCGACGTGCTGTTCAACAACGCCGGCATCGCGACGCTCGGCGCGATCGAGGAGCTGACCGACGAGCTGCTGCGCCGGCAGATGGAGATCAACTTCTTCGGCACGATGCAGGTCGCGCGCGCCGTGCTGCCGGCGATGCGCGTCAACGGCGGCGGCCACATCATCCAGATGAGCTCGATGGGCGGGCGCTGCGCGTTCCCCGGCCTTGGCGCCTATCACGCGAGCAAGTGGGCGCTCGAGGGCGCCTCGGTCGCGATGGCGGGCGAGGTCGCGCCGTTCGGGATCGACGTGACGCTTGTCGAGCCGGGCGACTTCCGCACGCCGGTGCTGTCGCCGGGCCGCATGCCGGCGGCCGAGGCGATGCCGGAGTACGCCGACACGGTCGGGCAGGCGCGCGCGGGCATCGCGCAGCTCGACGGCAGCCAGCCGGGCGATCCGGCGCGGCTCGCGCAGGCGGTGCTGGCGGTCGCGGAGGAGGAGCACCCGCCGCTGCATCTCGCGCTCGGATCGGACTGCTACGCGCGCCTCAGAGAGGAGCTCGAGGGGCAGCTCGCCGAGCTGGAGCAGTGGTCGCACCTGACGCTCTCAACGGACTTTCCGTCGTAGGGCGCGCCGGCGCGGCGCGCGGCGCGCAGCGGCTCAGCCCAGCAGGCCGAGCTGCTGCGCCCGCATCACGGCTTCGAGCCGCGTGTGCACGCCGAGCTTGCGGTACGCGCGCGCGACGTGGTGCTTGATCGTCTGGGGGGACAGCAGCAGCGCCGCGCCGATCTCGCGGTTGCTCGCGCCGGTCGAGAGGTGCGCGATCACCTGCAGCTCGCGCTCGGAGAGCGCGATCCCGGTGGTGGCCTCGCGCGTCGCGACGGCGAGCTCGCCGGAGGCGGTCGCGTGCACGGCCTCGACGAACCGCACGGCCGGCAGGTTGCTCGGGATCACGCCGACGGCGCCGGCCGTCACGGCGTCGCGGTGGGTGACGCGCGCCGGCTCGGCCAGCAGCAGGATCGACAGTCCGGGTCGTGCCGCGGACAGGCGGGCGCAGGCGCTGCCGGCGCTGCCGAGGTCGCGCACGCGCACGACGGCGACATGCGGCTCGAAGCGGCCCGCGTGTGACACGGCCTGCTCGAGCGTCGCGCTGACGATGCAGCGCTGCACCCATGCCTGGCTGCCGAGCAGCGCGCGGCAGCCCATCAGCGCGATCTCGCTGTCGTGGAGCACGAGCACGCGCACTTCGCGTCGGCGCGCTGGGGCGTGCTGAAACTCGTCCGTGAGGACGCTCGCCTGGGTCATCTGTCTCTCCTCCTCGACCGCCGTAGCCCGATCGGGTGAGCCGCTTCCCGCTCGCCGCCGGCAGTTGCCGGGAGGGCGGGAGAATACGGACCGATCTGAATGCTTGTCCAGCCATCATACCAATTCATTCAAGACCCGAGGAGCCGAGATCGATGACTGCCGAATCCCTGCAGGGGATGGTCTTCGTGATCACCGGCGCCGCGCGCGGCCTCGGCCGCGCCGCCGGTGAGCTCGCCGCCGCGCGCGGCGCATCCGTCGTGATCGCCGACATGAACGCCGAGGCCGGCGAGGAGGCCGCCGCCGCCATCGAGCAGGCGGGGGGCGCCGCCGCCTTCGTGCGCTGCGACGTGACCGACGAGGAGCAGGTCGCCGCGCTGATGGCGACCGCCGCCGAGCGCTTTGGCGGCATCGACGTGCTCGTCAACAACGCCGCCGTGATCGACTGGGCGCTCGACAGAGCGTCGAGCCTCGAGGCGTTCCCGCGCGAGCACTTCTCGAAGGTGCTCGACATCGGCGTGACCGGTTCGTGGCTGTGTGCGAAGCACGCGCTGCCGCATCTGCGCAAGAGCGAGCGGGCGTGCATCCTCAACGCCGGCTCGATGGCCTCGTTCGTCGGCTGGCCGGGCATCCACGCCTACTGCGCGGCGAAGGGCGCGGTGCTGCTGCTGACGCGTTCGCTCGCCGCGGAGCTCGCGCCCGACGGCGTGCGCGTCAACTGCTATTGCCCCGGCAACGTCCGTACCCCGATGATGGACACCGTGTTCGAGAGTGCGGAGGACCCGGAGGCGTGGACGAGAGAGCTGCTGTCGACGCACCTCGTGCGCCGCTTCGGCGAGCCGGAGGACATCGCCGAGCTGGTCTGCTTCCTCGCGAGCCCCGCCGCCTCGTACATCACCGGCCAGTCATTTGTCGCGGATGGCGGCACGCTCGCCTGGCGCGGCACCGCCGACCAGCTCCCGTTCGCATCGTGACGCTCCCACCCGCCCCCATCGGCAAGGAAGGAACCCGATGACCGTCACCGTCCAGTCCGACGCCCTGCTCGAACTGCTCGACCCCGAAGCCGAGCTCGAGCCGCTCGCGAGCGGCTTCTCGTTCAGCGAGGGCCCGGCGTGGCATCCCGTCGAGCAGTGCCTGTACTTCAGCGACGTCGTCGGCAGCGTCCGCTACCGCTGGAGCGAGGAGGGCGGCCTGGAGGAGGTCCACAACCCGTCGGACCACTCCAACGGCTCGGCGTTCGCGCCGGACCTCTCGCACGTCGTCTGCGAGCACGCGACGAGCCGGCTGGTCGCCTACCGGCCGGACGGGGCGTTCGAGGTGCTGGCCTCGCACTGGCAGGGCAGAGAGCTCAACAGCCCCAACGACGTCTGCGTGCGCGCGGACGGGACGCTGTGGTTCTCCGATCCGCCCTTCGGCCGCGACGGCGTCGGCGGCCCCGAGCGCGCTGTGGAGCTGGACTTCCAGGGCGTCTTCGCGCTGCGGCCCGGCGGCGAGCTGCTGCTCGCGGCGGACGACTTCGGCGGCCCCAACGGCGTCTGCCTCTCGCCCGAGGAGTCGATCCTCTACGTCAACGACACGGCGCGGGCGCACATCCGCGCGTTCGACGTCGCGGCCGACGGCACGCTGTCGGGCGACCGCGTGTTCGCCGAGGGGATCGGCAACGGCGAGCTCGCCGGCGGGATCGTCGACGGCATGAAGTGCGACGAGCGCGGCAACGTGTGGGTCACCGGTCCGCGCGGGATCTGGGTCTTCTCGCCGGCCGGCGAGCACCTCGGCGTGCTGGAGGTGCCGCAGCCGAACGTCGGCAACTTCGCGTGGGGCGGTCCGGACTGGACGGACCTGTACGTCTGCGCCACGGCCGGCCTCTACCGCGTTCCGACGAAGGTCGCGGGCCACCACCTCGCGTTCGCCGGCTAGGTTCTCCCCGCAGATGGCGCAGATCCCGTCCTTCGAGCCCGTCCGTCGCGTGCGCGCGCACGAGCTCGTCGTCGCGCAGGTGCAGGACCTGATCCTGCGCGGCGAGGTCGCCCCCGGCAGCCACCTGCCGGCGGAGCGCAAGCTGATGACCGAGCTCGGCGTCAGCCGCGCGATGCTGCGCGAGGGGCTGCGGATCGCGGAGAGCATGGGGCTGATCGAGGTCCGCCACGGCGAGCAGGACGGCCCGCTCGTCGTGGCGCGTCCGGAGCGCGGCGTCGCGCGCGTGCTGACTGCCCTGCACGAGACGGCCGTGACGACGGACGCCGAGCTGATCGAGACGGCGGCGCTGCTGAGCGGCGAGGTCGCCGCGCGCGCGGCAGTGCGGCGACCGGACGTGCGGGCGCTCGCGGCGGCAGTGCGGGCGGCTGCGCCGGAGCAGCGCGGTGATGCTGAGGCGGCGCTGCATGACGCAGTCGGCGCCGCCTGTGGGAACCCGGCGTTGGCGGTGCTGGCGGCTGGTGCGCGGGTGGCGTGTCCTGGCCTCGCTGCGGCTGTGGACGCCGACGCGTTCGACGCACTCGCCGAGGCGCTGCTCGTCGGGGATGAGGTGCGCAGTCGTGAGCAGGCGCGTCGGAGCGTTGGCGGTAGCTGAGCGCCGATCGCGCGGCGCTCCGTTCCGACGGGGCCGGTGCGCGAGCGGGCGCTGTTGGGCATCGAGGGGGAGGGGGCGGGTGTTCGCCCGCTCTGGCGCTCCGCTCGCGCGGGTCCGGTGCGCGGGCGGACGCTGTCGGGCATCGAGTGGGAAGGGGCGGGTGTTCGCCCGCTCTGGCGCTCCGCTCGGGCGGGTTCGGTACGCGGGCGGGCGCTGATGGGCATCGAGGGGGAAGGGTGCGAGCGTTCGCGCGCTCTTTCGCCACGTTGTGCGGGTCGATCTACGCAGTTGACCGCGCTCGCGTCGGCTTCCTCCGACCACTGTCCCTTTGTACATCTATACGAGGCACAAAGGGACATTCGTAAATCCGGAGCGTCACGTTTGTCGCCATTGCCCGACGAAGGCGACACAACCGGTCGCGCTGCCAGCCCTGCTCACCCCCCTCCCCAGCCGACCGACGACGCGTCGGACACGGCGACGCAGCGAGCGGAGCGCCACCCCAACCGCCCCTAGCTGTTCACATCCGCCAAGTGCTCCCGCATCACCCGCGCCGCACCCGACGCATCATGCGCGCCCACCCGCGCTACCAGCTCCCCATGCGACCGCAGCGCACGCTCCCGCAGCCGCGGCACGCCCAGATGCGCCACCCGCAGCTCCAACAACGGCGTCGAGATCGCGTCGAGCAGCACCACGAACAGGTGATTCCCGGTCGCCGCCGCGAGCGCGCGATGAAACGCAAGGTCCGCATGGCCGAGTTGCTCCGTCTCCTCCGGCGCAACCCGCGCCAGCTCCGCCATCGCCTCATGCGCCTGCTCCAACAAAGCGAGGGCCTCCGCGTCGGCGCGCTCGGCGGCGAGCCGCGCGGACTGCACCTCGAGCAGCCTGCGGACCTCGCGCGTCGCCTGCGGATCGGTCGGTCGGCGGCTGAGGTACAGGCCGAGCGCATCCCGCACGACCGCGGAGGGAACCGCCGCGACGACGAGCCCGCTGCCCGGCCGGCTCTCGACGATCCCGCGCGCCGCGAGCGAGCGGATCGCCTCGCGCACGACGGTGCGCGAGACGTCGAACTGCTCGCACAGCTCACGCTCGGCCGGCAGCCGGTGACCGGGCTCCAACTGCTCGCCGACGACGCGCTCCAGCATCGCCTCGGCGACGAGGTCCGCGAGCCGCCCCGAGCGCACCTGCGCGAACGAGCCGGGCTGCGATGAGTGGGTGGGCGCCATGCCGCCCAAGCATCGCGCGCGGAGCGACGCGCGGCGCGCCGTTCGCCCGTTCGGGTGAAGGCGTCCACGTTCCCGCGATCGCGCTCTATCGTCGGCCGCATGCATGGAGTGCAGGAGCAGATGGATCCGCTCCTCGGTCCGGCGCCCCGGCCCGAGACGGTCGTGCTGCGGCACAGGCTGGAGGAGCTGCTTGCCGACTCGCCGGCGCAGTGCGCGTCGTGGTCGCGCTTCGACCTCGACGGCGACCTCTGCCGCATCGAGGCCACCGCCGGACCGGCCGTGCTCGCGCCGGGCGTGCGGATGCCGATCGGCTGCTCGTCGAACTTCCGCGTCGCGGCCGACGGCGGCACGTTCGTCGCACCGGACCTGGCGGCGCTGCCCGACTACGACCGCAGCTGGGATCGCGTCACGCTCGACGCCGGCATGCGCGCCACCTGCACGATCCCGCTGATGCTCGGCCGCCGCACGATCGGCGCGCTGTCGTTCAGCTCGCGCGACGGGGGGCTGTCATTCGAGCGCACGATCGACGCCGTGCTTGACACGAGCGACACGCTGATCCTTGCGATGCTCGCGGAGCAGCGCGAGTTGCCCGTCTCCGGTCGCGCCGTCGTGTGTGCCGACGATCCACTCGTGGCCGAGGGGATCGCGCGCGTCGCCGAGCGTCAGCTCGGTGCGGAGGTCGAGATCTGCGGCTCGATCGAGGCGGCCGCCGAATGCGTGCGCGACGACGACCTCGTGATCACCGACTGCTATGTGCGCGGACTGCGCGTCGACGAGCAGGCGGAGCTGCTGAGACGCCACGGCGTCGGTGTGCGCGTCGTCGTCGTCGCGTCCTACGACACCGAGAGCAATCGCCTCGCCTCGCGCCGTGCCGGCGTGGTTGGCTACGTCCCGCGCGACGAGTCGCCGACGGCGATCGGCGATGCGATCGCGGCGGCCGGGAGCGGGGATGCGCAGGTGCGCTTCCCCGACCGCGAGCCGCACACCGACGCGCACGGGCGCCTCACGCTGCGCGAGGGGCAGGTGCTCGTGCTGCTCGAGCGCGGCCTGCAGGTGAAGCAGATCGCGCGGGCGCTCGGCATCTCGGACAGCACCGCGAAGGGGCACGTCCGCAACGTCTTCGCGAAGCTCGACGTGCACTCCAACACCGCGGCGATCTACGCGGCCCGCGCGACCGGCCTGCTGCAGAGCCTGCAGAGCGTCTTCACGACGCTGCCGGACGCGGAGCTGCCGTGCTTCTCGCTCGGGTAGCAGCACCAGGGCTCGCCTCACGCCACTGCTGCGGCCGCAGCCCGAGTCGGCGCCGCGCGTGCGCCCGCCGCCGCTCCAGGCTGGCCTGACCGGCGGGGCTGACCATGTCGGGCGTCCAGCGCGCCGCGGCGTCGACCTCGACGTGCACGGCATCCACCGCGTCCAGTCCCTCGAGGCTGCGTCGGATCCCGTCGATCATGTCCTCGACGAGGAAGCAGGCGGGGCTCGTCACGATCAGGACGACGGACAGCATGCGCGTCGCCGGGTCGTAATCCCAGCGCTGGATCAGCCCCATGTCCGGCAGGCTGAGCGGATTCGCGGCGGCGATGCTGCACGGGTCGAGCACCGTGCCGAGGGCCGCCTCGACCGCGCGCTCCAGCGCTGGGCGGTCGAGTTGCTGCGGGGAAGGGGCCGGGGCCGGCATCGCTACGCGGCGACGCCCGCCGCGGGCACGCCGTCGATCGTCGCGTCCGGGGCGACGCCCGCGATGCGCCGCCAGTTCGAGTAGGGCGCCTGCCGCCCGGTCTCGCGGCGCTCCTGGGCGAGCTCGTCGTCGGCGATCTTCGCGAGCCGCGCCTCGACGTCGATGCCCGCCATGCGCGCATAGTTGCCGCCGAGGATCTTCGCCTTGTCCTCGCGCGTGATCTGGGGGATGTTGTACTTCGCGAGCAGCTCGTCGCGGATCTCGAAGTCCCAGAACTTCTCCAGCAGCGGCTGCGGGTGCACGAACGGCGAGCCGTCGCCCCAGATGATCTTCTCGGCCCCGCCCCAGAAGAGGAACTGGGCCATGATCTCCTCGAACCAGCCGGGGGCGCTGTTGAGCAGCGCGCTCGTGACCTCGAAGTTCGTGAAGACGTTCGGGTAGCGGGCGATCTGGTACGAGGTCTCCTCGATGAACGCCATGCCGCCGTGGACGACCTCGAAGTTGAGGTCGGGGAAGGCGTTTGCGGCGCCGTCGATGTCGTCCATCTTGAACGGCAGCATCGGGATCGGGCCCGTCGGCATCGCCTTGTGCACGGCGATCACCTTGATGCCGAGGTCGCGTGCGGCCTCGTAGAGCGGGAAGACCTTCTCGTCGTCCATCAGGAACCAGCGGATCGGGTCGACCTGCGCGGGGTAGAGCTTGAGCCCGAGCGTCTCCGGGATCAGGTCCATCTGGCGCTTGAGGTACTCGATCGCCTGGTCGACGCCGGCGGTCGGATCGGCGCCGGCGTAGACGACGAAGCGATCGGGCCACCGCTGCACCATCTCGGCGTTCTTCTCGACGGAGCAGAGGCCGTTCGTGAAGATCGACTCCATGTGGATGTGGTGGTGCACCGCGAGATCCGCGTCGCTCTCGAGGAAGGTCGTGCGCGCGATCAGCTCGGCGCTCCAGTCCGTCGTGTAGGCCTCGAGCGGAACGGACATCCCGGGCAGGTTCCAGTGTTCGTGCCAGGCGATCATGTCCGCTCTGATGCGCTCGCCGGTGTTCCACGGCCCGCGGCCGGTGAAGTTGTCGTCGGCGATGTTCCAGGCATGCACGATGCCGTTGATGACGGGGATGTCCTCGATCACGACCAGCTCTCCTCCTCGACGGTGAACCCAGGGTAGGTCAGTCGCGCCAGGCTGCCTACCCTCCGTTCGTGCCAGGTCCCACCTCCTCAAGAAGGAGGAGGTGGCGCCGGGTGCGTCAGGCGCCGTAGTCGCGGTGCGCCGCGACGAACTGCGGATCGGGCTGGAGCGCGATCGCGTTCGCCAGCCGGTTGCTGTAGTTGAACGCCGCAACGACCTCGACCGCCTCCAGCAGCGCCGCGTCGTCGAGGCCGTGCCCGCGCAGCGGCTCCAGCAGCTCGGGCGTCGCGCCCGCTGGGTCGCGTGTGAGCGCGACGGCGAAGTTGGCCAGCGCGCGGTCGCGCGCGGACAGGCCGGCGTGGCGGTGGTTGACGACGAGCCGCTCGACGAACGGCGCGTCGCCGGTCAGCTCGCGCAGGATCGACGCGTGCGTCGCGATGCAGTAGTTGCAGCGGTTCTCGGCCGAGACGACGACGGCGAGGAACTCGCGGTCGCGTACTGGCAGGCGGCCGCGCTCGGGGTCGAGCAGGCCGCTGAAGTAGGCGAAGAACGCCAGCAGGCTCTCGCCGTTGAGCGCGAACGCCCGCACCATGTTCGGCACGAAGCCGAGGTCCGCCTCGACGGCGTCCATCAGCTCGCGCACCGGCGCGGCGACCTCCGCGCGCGCCGGGACGGCGAGCGCGGAGATCGACTGGGCCGAAACGGCCGGCGCGTCGGTCACGAGACGACCTCGAGCACGATCTTGCCGGTCGTGCGGCCGGTCTCGCCGAGGCGGTGCGCCTCCGCGGCCTGCGCGAGCGGCAGCACGGTCGTGACCTCGACGCGCAGCTTGCCGGCCTCGACGAGTCCGGCGATCGCCTGCATGCCGGCGCCGTCGGCCTCGACGAGCGTGAAGCCGGTCTGGATCTCGCGGGCGGCGGCGTCCGCCTCGACGTCCTCGCCCGGCTCGAACGGCGAGGCGAGCGAGATCAGCACGCCGCCGTCGCGCAGCGTGCGCAGCGAGCGGGCGGCGTATTCGCCGCCGATCGAGTCGAACGCGACGTCGATGTCGCGCACCGTCTCGGCGAAGTCGACGGCCGTGTAGTCGACGACCTCGTCCGCGCCGACGCCGCGCACGAAGTCGTGCTTCTCCGCCCGCGCGGTGCCGATCACATACGCGCCGCGCGCCTTCGCGACCTGCACGGCGACGTGGCCGAGCCCGCCGGCGGCGGCGTGGATCAGCACGCGCTGGCCGGGCTGCACGTCGGCGGTCTCGACGAGCGCCTGCCAGGCGGTCAGGCCAACGAGCGGCAGCGCCGCCGCGTGGACGTGGTCGATCCCCTCCGGCTTGCGCGCGAACTGGCGCGAGGGTGCGGCGAGGTACTCGGCGTAGGTGCCGCCCTGGTGGGGGAAGCGCGGCATGCCGAAGACCGCATCGCCCGGCTGCAGGTGCGTGACGCCCATGCCGACTTCCTCGACGACGCCGGAGACGTCGTAGCCGAGGATCGGCGGGTCGCCCCACAGGCCGAGGCCGCCGGCCTCGCGCTGCTTCCAGTCGGTCGCGTTGACGCCGGCCGCGTGGACGCGCACGAGGATCTCGGTCGGGCCGGGCGTCGGCCGTGCGGTCTCGATCTCGCGCAGCAGGTCGGCGCTGCCCCAGGCGGATGGGCTGATGGCGCGCATCAGGGTGTCCTCGGCGGTGGCGGTCATGCGGTGGTCCTCTCTTCTCGGGCGGGCGCGGGTGTGGCAGCTCGAGTGTGGGGACGCCGTCGGGTGCCGACAAGTGGCCTGAAGGACAACATGTGCAAAGATCGGGCCATGCACCGCATCGTCGTGCTCGCGCTCGACGGGGTCATGCCCTTCGAGCTCGGAATCCCCGGTCGCGTCTTCGGTCTCGCGCAGGACGCGGCCGGCGCGCCGCTGTACGAGGTGCTGACCTGCACGCTCGACGGGAGGCCCGTGCGCGCGGACGCCGACTTCGCGATCGCGGTGGAGCACGGCGCGGAGGCGATCGCGACGGCCGACACGCTCGTCGTCGCGCCGAACGTGCCGATCGGCCCGGTCTACGAGGAGGGGCTCCTGCCGTCGCCGCTCGCCGACGCGCTCGCCGGCGTGCGGCCCGGCACGCGCATCGTCTCGATCTGCATCGCCACCTACGTGCTCGCCGCCGCCGGCCTGCTGGACGGACGACCGGCGACGACGCACTGGCGCCACGTGGAGCGCTTCCAGCGCATGTTCCCGCAGGTCCGGCTCGATGGCGACGTGCTGTTCGTCGACGACGGCGACGTGCTCACGTCAGCCGGCGCAGCCGCCGGCGTCGACCTGTGCCTGCACCTCCTGCGACGCGACCACGGCAGCGCCACCGCGAACGCGGTGGCGCGCCGCTGCATCGTGCCGGCATGGCGCGACGGCGGACAGGCGCAGTACGTCGAGCATCCGATGCCGGAGGAGGTCAGCGCCAGCACCGCGGCGACGCGCACGTGGGTCCTCCAGCACCTCGACCGTCCGCTGCAGCTGTCGCTGCTCGCCTCGCACGCCGGCATGAGCGTGCGCACCTTCACGCGCCGCTTCCGCGCCGAGACAGGCGCGAGCCCGGGGGACTGGATCCTGCGCCAGCGCGTCGAGCTCGCCCGCCGCCTGCTCGAGACGACCGAGCTGCCGGTCGAGCGCGTGGCCGGCGAGGCCGGCTTCGGCACCGCCGCATCGCTGCGCGGGCACCTGCGCGCGACGGTCGGCGTCTCGCCGACGGCGTATCGGGCGGCGTTCCGGGTAGGAGCCTGACGGAGCCTGCGGCCGGGAGCGCTCCGGTTGAGTCGGGCGCGCCCCGCGGGGTCGTCAGTCGACGGCGCCGAGGTACGGCTCTCGCGCGGAGCGGCCGGCGGGGTCGTTGACGAAGCCGCCCGGCGGGACCGGCACCGGTCCGTCGAGCAGCGGGTCGTTGGTCTCGCGCATCCACGCCTCCAGGCGCGCGTCGAGCTGTGCGCACAGGTCGGCGAACGCCTCGACCTCGGCGAGGTTGCGCATCTCGCCCGGGTCGGCGAGCAGGTCGTAGAGCTCGATCCGCGGGCGCGGCTGCTCGCCCCAGCCGGCCGCGATCAGCAGCCCCTTCGAGGGTGAGTCGTCGACGTTCGGCAGCACCGGCAGCAGCCGCTCCCCGAAGTGGCGGATCAGCTTGTGCCGGCGCGTGCGGATCGCGCGCTGCGGATCGTAGGCGGCGTGGTAGGTCAGCTCCGCGAACAGCTCGTCGCGCACCTCCGCGACGTCACGCCTCGCGAGCGGCAGCAGTGACGTCCCGCTCAGGCCGTCGGGCAGCGGCGCGCCCGCCAGCTCGCAGAGGGTGGGGTAGAGGTCGACCTGCGAGACGAGCGCGTCGGTCACGTGCCCGCCGAGGAAGCCGCCGGGGCCCCGCATGATCAGCAGCGTGCCGAGGCCGCGGTCGCTCAGCGTTCCCTTCGCGCCGGGGAACGGCAGCCCGTGGTCGGTCGTCAGGACGATCAGCGTGTCGTCCGCCATGCCCTGTTCGTCGAGCGCGTACAGGACCGCGCCGACGCCCTGGTCCAGCGAGCGCGCACTGGCCTTGAAGGAGGCCATGTCGGCACGCGTCTCGGGCGTGTCGGGCAGGTGCGCGGGCGGCGCGCCGTAGAGCGCGTCGCGCACGGAGCTGGGCTCGAAGAACTCGCGGTGCGTCTCGAAGAAGCCGATCGAGAGGAAGAACGGCTGCGGCGGGCGGCTGCGGATCAGCTGCTGCGCCGCCGGTGCGATCGAGTGGACCTTCGTCGTCCCGATCTCGACGACGTGGTCGTAGCCGAGGACCCCCGGTTCCTCGGAGACGTGCTGCTCGCCGATCAGCGCCGACCAGTAGCCGGCCTCGCGCAACGGGTGGACGATGTGGCGGCCGTAATCGTGCAGCTCCCAGCCGCGATGCGCCAAGCCGGTCATTCCGTTGACATGCGCCCACTGCCCCGTCAGCAGGCACGCGCGACTGCCCGAACAGCTTGGCGCCGCGCAGAACGCCTGGCGGAACAGCAGCCCTTGATCGGCCAAACGCTGGATGTTCGGCGTCTGGATCTGATGTCCGTATGGCTGCACGTAGCGTCCGGTGTCGTGCGAATGGAGGTAGACGATATTCGGCGGCTTCACTATTCTTCCTATTTCCTATCGGTAAACCATGAATTCGATCATTCCTACCACGTCCTACCTCGTCTGCGCCACGCCGCGCAGCGGCAGCACGCTGCTGTGCGAGACGCTGCGCGCCACCGGCGTCGCCGGCGTCCCACTCGAGCACTTCGAGATATTGCTGCACTCCGGCCTGCCGCGCCAGCCGCGCGAGTACTTCGACGGCGTCGCCGACGCCGGCGTGCTCCAGCTGCTGGCGCCGCTGCAGGCGGGCCGTCCGAGCGGCGAGCCGGCTGAGGCCTGGCGCAGCCGGGTCGTGCGCCAGGGGCTGACCGCGAACGGCGTCTGGGGCGGCAAGCTGATGTGGGGCCACGTCGCGGACCTGCTCAGCCGCGCCGGCCGGCTCGACGGCCTCGCCGACGCCCGCCTCGAAACGGCGCTGCGGGCGCTGCTCGGCGATGTGCGGCTCGTGTTCGTCACGCGCTCTGACAAGGTCGCACAAGCAGTCTCGCTGTGGCGCGCCGTCCAGACACAGCGCTGGCGAGCAGACGCCGATGCGCCGCGCCGTCCGCACGACGCGGAGTACCGCTTCACCGCGATCGACCATCTCGTCTCGCAGCTGCAGGCGGACGAGGCGGCGTGGCGCGCGTGGTTCGCGACCCACGCGCCCGCCGAGCCGCTCGAGCTGTCCTACGAGGCGATCGCCGCCGACCCGCGCGCGGCGGTGGGGCGCGTGCTCGACTTCTGCGGACTGCCGCGCGTCGCGATCCCCGACCCGCCGCTGCGCCATCAGCGCGACGCGCGGTCGCGGGAGTGGGGCGAGCGCTATGCGAGCGAGCGGCGCGTCCACGAGGCGGTCGCGTGACGGCGCGCCTCTCGCATCGTTGCGGAGTCGAGGTCGCCGAGAGGGGGTAGGGGGAGGGGCATGCCTGCCGAGCGCCTGGCGATCTTCGACGTCGACGGGACGCTCGTGGACAGCACCTACCACCACGCGATCGCGTGGCAGCGCGCGTTCGCCGCGCACGAGATCGCGCTGCCGATGTGGCGCATCCACCGTGAGATCGGCAAGGGCGGCGACCGGCTCGTCCCCGACCTGGCCGGCGAGCAGGTCGAGCGCGAGCGGGGCGAGGCGCTGCGCGAGCTGCAGCACGAGCGCTACGGCGAGCTGCTGGAGGAGGTGCAGCCGCTCGCCGGCGCGCACGACCTGCTCGTGCAGGCGAAGCGCGACGGCTGGCGGATCGCTCTCGCCAGCTCCGGCCACGCCGAAGAGCTCGAGCGCTATCTGGAGCTGCTCGATGCCGCGGACGTGCCGGACGCGCTGGTCAGCTCCGCCGATGTGGAGAGCACCAAGCCGGCGCCCGACCTCCTCGGACTCGCGCGCGAGCAGGCCGCGCCGGACGTCGCGCCGGACTCCGTGCTGATGATCGGGGACGCGATGTGGGACTGCCGAGCCGCGCGCCGCGCCGGCTTCACGCCGGTCGCGGTTCTCACCGGCGGGATCGGGCGCGAGGAGCTCGAGCAGGCCGGCGCCGCGGCCGTCTTCCCCACGCTGCAGGAGCTGCAGGACTCGTTCGATTCGCTGCTGCCGGCTGCGTAGGCGCGCCGGGGAGCGGGTACCCGGGGCGGCATGAGCGACGAGGCGCGCAGAGCGCCGGACGACGGCGAGGGACAGGAGTGCCGCGAGGTGCGGGCCGCGGACCCGTCGCTGTCACCCGAGGCGAACCGCGTGTTGACCGACGAGCTGCGACAGGTGGTCGGGCGCGACGAGGTGGAGGTGCCCGGCAGGCGCCCGCACGTCGAGCACGAGCACCATGGCGGCCGGACGGGCGTGGCGGTCCTGCTCGCCGAGCACCGACTCGTGATCGCGATGACGCTGCTTGCCGCGCTGGTCGTCGGCGCGATCGTCTCGCTTGCGACCGGATCGTGGTGGTTCCTGCCGCTCGCGCTCGGCTTCCACGCGTTCGGCACGATCGTCGTCCTCACGGTCGCGCTCGCGATGACGACGGAGACCGAGCATCTCTCCCCGAGCGCCGCTGCGCAGCTGGAGGACGAGGGCGTCAGCGATCCCGACCGCGTCTTCAACGACCTCGTCGAGGAGTTCGCGCCCGCCGACCGGCGCGGCGACGAGCGCGCGACCGCGGCCCACGACGATCCCGCACAGGCGGCCGCCGAGCAGCGCTCATCGGTGACACCGTCGCAGGAGCCGAGCAGACCGGTCGGTCCCTAGCCGGGCGAGGGGCGCCCCGCCGGGCCGCGTGTCGCGCCGCCGGGGACGCCGCCCGCGTTGCGCGCCACGCGCTCCACGTAGCGCGCGACGTCGGTCATGTCGCGACCCTGGAGCAGGTTCGGCGGCATCGTCGCGGTCGCGCCGACCATGCCGTTCGCGATCGTCTCGAACGTCTTGCCGAGCGAGGGCTGGACGAGATCGAGGTTCGGACCGATCTCGCCCTCGGTGCCGGCGGCGGCCAGCGTATGACAGCTCCCGCAGGCTCTGCGGAACAGCTCGGCGCCCCGTTGCTCGGCGGCGGTCAGCGCAAGCGTCTTGTCGCTGCCGCTTGAGGTGTGCGCTGCGCCGTTGTCGACGAGGATCGCCACGATCATGCCGGCCGCCGCCAGCAGCGCCACGGCCCCAGCGGCGAACGCTGCGACGCCGCGTGCGCCCGGGTCGGCCAGCTGGTTGCGGCCACCGTAGGCGAGCGCCGCCCACGTGCCGGCTGCGAGCAGCGCAACGGCGAGCAGGACGAACGCGAGGGTGGTCACTCCCAGCCCAGTCCCCGCACCGAGGGTGCCGGAAACGCGAGCGCGCACGCTGCCCGATCGGCCCGGCACGGACGGTTCGGTTGTGTTTGCGCGCACTGGCGGGCGGGGACATCGACGGACGTGCGTCGACCGCCTCGTAGAGCCGTCCGTGTGGCAGCCCGCTCGGCGGATGCTGCGCAGCGCGGGGTGTCGCGTCGTCAGCTCCTGGGTGGCAGTGCGGCGGCGCTCGGCGGCGGGATCCTCGCGGGCGGGCTCGCCGGCTGCGGCGAGGCGCACGAGCACGACATGCGCAGACCGCTGCGTGCGCTCACACCGCGCGAGGCGGCGATCGTCGGCGCGATGGCCGACCGCGTCTTCCCCGCCGGCGACGGCTCGCCGGGCGCGAGCGAGATCGGCGTCGTCGCCTACCTCGACGCACAGCTCGCGGGCGGCTGGGGCAGCGGCGACCGCTTCTACCGGCACGGGCCGTTCGAGGAGCCCGACGACAGCGGCCACGGCTACCAGCTCCCGCTTACGCCACGTGAGCTGTACCGGCGCGTCCTGCCCGCGATCGACGAGTACGCCAGAGCGCAGCACGGCGATGGCTTCCCGGAGCTGAGCGCCGAGCAGCAGGACAGCGTGATGACCGACTTGGAAAGCGGCAGAGTCGACCTCGGCCTCGCGCAGGGGCGCTTCGGCTTCGGCTCCGGCCAGTTCTTCGCGGCCTTCCTGCAGAACGTGCGCGAGGGGCTCTTCGCCGACCCGATGTACGAGGGCAACCGCGACGTCGCCGGCTGGCGCTGGATCGGCTACCCGGGCGATCCGATGGCCTACGGCGACATCTACTACACCGTCTTCGACAGCTGGGACGTGCGCTGGGACGTCGAGCCGCAGGGCATGGAGGGCATGCACTGATGGCAGTGCGGCGCCACAGACCGGTCGACGCGGTCACGATCGGCGTCGGCTGGACGGGCGGCATCCTCGCCGCCGAGCTGACGAAGGCGGGCATGACGGTGCTCGGCCTCGAGCGCGGCCATCAGCGCGGTACCGAGGACTTCTCCGACGACCACGACGAGCTGCGCTACGCGATCCGCAGCGAGCTGTTCCAGAACACGGCGGAGGAGACGTGGACGCTGCGCCATCGGCAGGGCGAGCGAGCGCTGCCGATCCGCCGGCTTGGCTCGTTCCTGCCCGGCATCGGCCTCGGCGGCGCGGGCGTGCACTGGAACGGGCAGACGTGGCGCTTCCACCCGCGCGACTTCACCTACCGCACCACCGCCGAGGAGGTCTACGGCGACCGCATCCCGTCCGACATGACGATCCGCGATTGGGGGATCACCTACGACGAGCTGGAGCCGTACTTCGACCGCTTCGAGTACATGGCGGGCATCGCCGGCAAGGCGGGCAACCTGAGCGGCAGAAGAGTCGAGGGCGGCAACGTCTTCGAGGGCCCGCGCAGACGCGACTACCCGGTGCGGCCGATGGACCGGTCGCTCGCCGGGCACCTGTTCGAGCAGGCGGCGAGAGAGCACGGCTACCACCCGTTCCCGCTGCCGTCGGCGAACCTGCCGGAGGTCTACACGAACCCCGCCGGGATCACGCGCCATCACTGCACGTACTGCGGCTACTGCGAGCGCTTCGGCTGCGAGGTCGGCGCGAAGGCCGACCCGACCGTCACCGTGATCCCCGAGGCGCAGAGAACCGGCCGCTACGAGATCCGCTACGGCGCCAACGTGACGCGCATCCTCCACGACGGCAGAAGAGCGACCGGCGTGCGCTACGTCGACGCCGCCGGGCGCGAGCACGAGCAGCCGGCGGAGATGGTGCTGCTGACCGCGTTCACGTTCAACAACGTGCGGCTGCTGCTGCTGAGTGAGATGGGCGAGGTCTACGACCCGGCTACGGGGCGCGGCGCCGTCGGACGCAATTACACCTACCAGAACAACGGCGCCTCGGCCGTCGGCTTCTGGAGAGACGAGGACTTCCGCCCGTACATGGGCTCGGGCGCTAACGGCGTCTCGATCGACGACCTCGACGCGGAGAACTTCGACCACGACGGCCTCGACTTCCTCGGCGGCGGGCTCGTGACCGTCGCCTCGCTCGGCGTGCGACCGATCCTCGGCCTCACCGTGCCCGAAGGCACGCCCGGGTGGGGCGCCAGATGGAAGCGCGCGATCCGGCAGTACTACAGAGGCACGGTGACGATGGCGATGCAGGCCGAGTCGCCTGCCTACAGACAGCACCACCTCGACCTCGACCCGACCTACCGCGACCGCAACGGCGACCCGCTGCTGCGAATCACCTTCGACTGGCAGCCGAACGAGCGCAAGCTCGCCGAGTATGTCGGCAGAAAGATGAAGCCGCTGATGGAGTCGATGGGCGCCGACGAGGTCGTCGGCGGGCCGGGGTCGCTGCCGCCGCACTACGACGTGCAGCCGTACCAGTCGACGCACAACAACGGTGGGGCGATCATGGGCGCCGAGCCGGGCGAGTCGGTCGTCAACAGATGGCTGCAGATGTGGGACTACGACAACGTCTTCGTCGTCGGCGCCTCCGCGTTTCCGCAGAACGCGTCGTTCAACCCGACCGGGACGGTGGGCGCGCTGGCCTACCGCGCCGCCGACGGGATCGTCAACCGCTACCGCCACCGTCCGGGACCGCTCGCATGAGCGGCGACGGCGGCGTGCGCGACCCATACGACCTCGACGCGTTCGACGGCGAGTGGGTCCTGTTGCGCGACGGCGCAGTCCTCGACCATGACGCGGACGGCGACGCACTGCGCGCGCGTGCCGAGCCGCGCATGCGCCCCGGCGACGCGCTCGTGCCGATCGGCCACCCGCCGGCCGGCTACCACGTGACCGCGTAGCCGCTGTCCGCGATTGCGACGCGCCGGCGCTGACGACGGCGGTTTCCGCCGGGCGGACCCGTGGTAGCGCCAACAGACTGCAAGCGACGCAGAGGAGAACGACATGGCTGAGCAGCTGAAGGGCAAGCGGATCGCGTTTCTCGCGGCCGACGGGGTGGAGCAGGTGGAGCTGGAGCAGCCGCTGAAGGCAGTGCGCGATGCCGGCGCGGACGTCGACCTGGTCTCGATCGAGGACGGCGAGGTGCAGGCGTTCAACCACCTCGACAAGGGCGACACGTTCACCGTCGACCGGACCATCGCCGACGCGCGTGCGGAGGACTACGACGGCCTTGTGCTGCCGGGCGGAGTCGCGAACCCGGACTTCCTGCGCACCGACGAGCAGGCGGTCGCGTTCGCGCGCGCCTTCTTCGAGCAGGACAAGCCGGTCGCGGTGATCTGCCACGGCCCGTGGACGCTCGTCGAGGCTGGCGTCCTGAGAGGACGCACGATCACGTCGTGGCCGAGCCTCAGAACCGACATCCGCAACGCCGGCGCGACCTGGGTCGACGAGGAGGTCCACGTCGACAACGGCCTCGTCTCCTCGCGCAAGCCGGACGACCTGCCGGCGTTCTGCGCCAAGGCGGTCGAGGAGCTTGCCGAGGGCCGCCACAAGCAGCACGTGGCGGCGTAGCGCGACGGGCTGCGACCGCCCCGTGCGGCGTGTCAGGGCGCCTGCGTCACATCAAAGCGCCCGCGTCCGACGCGCCGCACGCGCTGCTTCAAGAGCGCATCCACGAGCGCCCCGCGGAAGCGACCAGGTCCCCACCGGCGGGCCCCGACGAGCTGCGCGAGACGCGTGCGGTCGGTCGGGCCGTTCTCGCGCAGCGCGCGGACGATTGCCTCGACCTCGTGATCGAGCGGGATGGGTGTGACCGGCACGCTCGCCCACATGCCCGGGGAGGAGCGGACGGTCCCGGCGCCCGGGCGGTAGCGGTCGCGACGCGAGCGCGGCGGCGGCGGCGTAGTGGCCTCCGGCGTCTTCGCGTCCTCCTCTGAGGTCTCCGTCCCCTGCGCCGACAGCGGCGTCGCGATGTCCTCGAGCGAGCGCTGCTCCGCTCTCACGCCGAAGGCGATCTCGGCCACGCCGCCAATCGCCATCACGGCCGCGCCGAGGTACAGCCCGAAGGCGACCTGGCCGAGACTGCCGGACTCGATCAGATGGCCGAACAGCAGCGGGCCGGTGATCCCGCCGACGGCGGTCCCGACCGCGTAAAAGAAGGCGATCGACAGCGCGCGCGTCTCCATCGGGAAGATCTCGCTGACGGTCAGGTACGCCGAGCTGGCGCCCGCGCTCGCGATGAAGAACGTCACGCAGATGAGCGCCATGAACGAGCCGATTGCGAGGGCGTCGGCCTGGAACAGCGCCGCCGTCAGCACCAGCATCGCGGCCGATCCGAGGTAGCAGAAGGACACCATCGGCTTGCGGCCGACCGTGTCGAACAGGCGCCCGAGCGTCAGCGGCCCGAGGAAGTTGCCGAGCGCGAAGACGGCGTACCAGTACGGCACGCTGCCGGACGCCACGCCGAAGAACTCCGAGATCAGCGTGCCGAGGTCGAACGTGACGGCGTTGTAGATGAACGCCTGCCCGATGAACAGCGCGAGCCCGAGCACGGTGCGGCGCGGATGGTCGCGGTACGCGGTGGCGGCGATCTCGCGGAACGGGATGCGCGTGCGCTGACGCACTCTGATCGAGTCCTGCGGCTCCTCCAGCTCCTCACCCGTCTCCTCTCTCACGGCGCGCTCGATCTCCCCGACGATCCGCTCGGCCTCCTCGTCGCGCCCGTGGATGAAGAGCCAGCGCGGGCTCTCCGGCACGTGGCGGCGCACGAGCAGGATCGTCAGGCCGAACACGACGCCGACGCCGAACGCGAGCCGCCAGCCGAGGTCCGTCGCGAAGATGTTCGTATTGAGGAAGAACAGCGCTGCGACTGATCCGAACGCCGCGCCCAGCCAGTAGCTGCCGTTGATCATCAGGTCGACGCGCCCGCGCACGCGCGCCGGGATCAGCTCGTCGATCGCGGAGTTGATCGCGGCGTACTCGCCGCCGATGCCTGCGCCGGTGAGGAAGCGGAAGAGGAAGAAGTACCAGGCGTCGAACGAGAAGGCGGTGCCCGCCGTCGCGACGAGGTACAGGCCCAGCGAGACCATGAACAGCCGTTTGCGGCCGAAGCGGTCCGTCAACTGTCCGAAGAACAGCGCGCCGATGCAGGCGCCGGCGACGTAGAAGGCGGCGGCGGTGCCGATCTGGCTGGCGTTCAGCTCGATCCCGCTGCCGGGCTCGGTCAGGCGGCTCGCGAGCGCGCCGACGATCGTCACCTCGAGCCCGTCGAGGATCCAGACGGTGCCGAGGCCGATCACGATCAGCCAGTGGAAGCGCGCCCACGGCAGCCGGTCGAGCCGCGCCGGGATCTGCGTCTCGATCGTTCTCGGCTCGGCGGCTGTGGACGACACGGCCGAAGCGTTACCCCGCGTCGTCCGCGGCGAATCTGATCAGACGAGATCGCCGGCGGCCCGCGGGACGACTGGGCGTGGTCAACGACTGGGCGAGGCGAGCCCGCGCGCGTGGCGGCCGACGTTGAAGCGGCTCTGCGTCTGGCGCACCTGCTCGACGAGTCGGCTGCGCGAGGTCCAGCTCGTGCTGCCTCGCGGGGAGAAGGAGGCTGCTGCGGTAGGGCTGTTCGACGTGCGAGGGCGCTGTTGACGGTCCATGAGTCCTCCTCTCGAGTTGCAGGTTCGGGCGGATCGCTACCCGGTCGAAGCGGTTTCCCAAACGGTCGCTGCGTCGACGGGCTCGTCGCGTCTGCCGTGGCGACGCATCGCCGGGAGTGCCGGGCGCCGGCCCGCGCCTACGTCTCGTCGTCGTGCACGGTGGGCCGGCGCAGCCAGGCCCGGATCCCGTCGGCGGCGAGCAGCGGCAGGCCGTCGCTGCGGTAGCCGAGCACGGGCATGCCCTCCTCGGCGATCGCCCGCATGACCCATGTGAGGTCGGTGTCGAGCCAGGCCGCGACATCCGTCGGCTCGAGCACTGCTCCGGCCGGCGGGCACTGCACGTCGTCGCCGAACTGGGCTCGCCGACGACCCGCGGGGTCTCGGGGCGGCTGCATCGTGCAAGCCTTGCACACGGTTCCGCCCACGCCGCTACGCTCGCAGCGTGACGCCCGAGGAGCTCGCCAACCTCGCGCACCTCCGCCGCGCCCGCGATCTGATGGACCGCGAATATGCGCGCCCGCTCGACGTCGCCGCGCTCGCGCGCGCGGCGTTGATGTCGACGGCGCACTTCTCGCGGCGATTCCGCGCGGCATACGGGGAGACGCCCTACGCGTACCTGATGACGCGTCGGATCGAGCGGGCGAAGGCGCTGCTGCGCCGCGGCGACCTGTCGGTCACGGAGGTCTGCCTGGAGGTCGGGTGTACGTCGCTCGGCTCGTTCAGTGCCCGTTTCACCGAGCTGGTGGGGGAGACGCCGACGGCCTACCGCGCTCGCGACCACGGCACGCTCGCGAGCGTGCCGGGCTGTATCGCCAAGGACCTCACCCGCCCGAGTCGCAGGCCGGGCCGTCCGAGCAGGAATGGAGAAGCGGCCGAGGCGCTGACTGCCTAGCCTTGCGGGCATGGAACTCACGCTCTCCCAATGCTTTGTGCTGGTCCATGACCCGGACCTCGCACTGACGTTCTACCGCGACCAACTCGGCCTCGAACTGCGCAACGACGTCGCCCGTGGTGACTTCCGCTGGATCACCGTCGGCGCCGCCGCTCAGCCCGGCGTGGCGATCGTCCTCACCAACTACCTGAACGGCAGCCCTGCCGACGCCGACGCGCTCGCCGGCCTCCTGGCCAAGGGCGCCCTCAACGGCGTCCACTTCCACACCGACGACCTCGACGCCACGTTCGAGAAGCTGCAGGCAAGCGGCGCCGAGATCGTGCAGGAGCCGACCGAGCAGCCGTGGGGCACGCGTGACTGCGCCGTGCGCGATCCCTCCGGCAACCTGGTGCGCATCGACCAGCCGCCGGCCGCGTAGATGAGCGAGCACGACGCCGACAGACACGACCTCATCCGCGTGCATGGCGCGCGCGTGAACAACCTCAAGGACGTCAGCGTCGAGCTGCCGAAGCGCCGGCTGACGGTGTTCACCGGCGTGTCAGGCTCAGGCAAGAGCTCGCTCGTGTTCGGCACGATCGCGGCGGAGTCGCAGCGGCTGATCAACGAGACCTACAGCGCCTTCGTGCAGGGCTTCATGCCGACGTTGGCGCGGCCCGAGGTCGACGTGCTCGACGGGCTGACGACGGCGATCAGCGTCGACCAGCAGCGGATGGGCGGCGACACCCGCTCCACGGTCGGCACCGCCACCGACGCCAACGCGATGCTGCGGATCCTCTTCAGCCGGCTCGGGCAGCCGCACATCGGCTCGCCCAGCGCGTACGCGTTCAACGTCCCCTCGGTGCGCGCGAGCGGTGCGATCACCGTCGAGCGCGGGGCCGGCAAGACCCAGACGAAGAAGGCGACGTTCAACCGCCTCGGCGGCATGTGCCCGCGCTGCGAGGGCCGCGGATCGGTCACCGACTTCGACCTCTCGGCGCTGTACGACGACACCAAGTCGCTCAACGACGGCGCGATCACGGTCCCCGGCTACAGCATGGACGGCTGGTTCGGCCGCATCTTCCGCGGCTGCGGCTTCTTCGACGCCGACAAGCCGATCAGGAAGTTCAACAAGAGAGAGCTGCACGACCTCCTCTACAAGGACCCGACCAGAATCAAGGTCGAGGGGATCAACCTCACCTATGAGGGGCTGATCCCGAAGATCCAGAAGTCGATGCTGTCGAAGGACGTCGACGCGCTGCAGCCGCACATCCGCGCGTTCGTGGAGCGGGCCGTCACGTTCACCGTCTGCCCCGAGTGCGAGGGCACCCGGCTGAGTCAGGAGGCGCGCGCGTCGAAGATCGACGGGATCAACATCGCCGACGCCTGCGCGATGCAGATCAGCGATCTGGCCGAGTGGGTGGGCGGCCTGAAGGAGCCGTCGGTCGCGCCGTTGCTCGCCGCGCTGCGGCAGGCGCTCGACTCGTTCGTGGAGATCGGGCTGGGCTACCTCTCGCTCGATCGCTCCTCCGGCACGCTGTCGGGCGGCGAGGCGCAGCGCGTCAAGATGATCCGCCAGCTCGGCTCCTCGCTGACCGACGTCACCTACGTCTTCGACGAGCCCACCACGGGCTTGCACCCGCACGACATCCAGCGGATGAACGACCTGCTGCTGCGCCTGCGCGACAAGGGCAACACGGTGCTCGTCGTGGAGCACAAGCCGGAGACGATCACGATCGCCGACCACGTCGTCGACCTCGGCCCCGGCGCCGGCAGCGGTGGCGGCGAGGTGGTCTTCGAGGGCACCGTGGAGGGGCTGCGGGCGGGCGGGACGCTCACCGGGCGGCACCTGGACGACCGCGCTCGGCTGAAGCCAGCTGAGTCGGTGCGGACATCCTCGGGAGTGTTGGAGGTGCGCAGTGCCGGCACCCACAACCTGCAGGACGTCGACGTCGACATCCCGCTCGGCGTGCTGGTGGTCGTCACCGGCGTGGCCGGCTCGGGCAAGAGCTCGCTGATCCAGGGCTCGGTGGCCGGCCGCGACGGCGTGGTGTCGGTCGACCAGCTGCCGATCAAGGGCTCGCGGCGCAGCAATCCGGCGACGTACACCGGCCTGCTCGACCCGATCCGCAAGGCGTTCGCGAAGGCCAACGGCGTGAAGCCGGCGCTGTTCAGCGCGAACTCCGAGGGCGCTTGCCCTGCCTGCAACGGCGCGGGCGTCATCTACACGGACCTGGCGATGATGGCCGGCGTCGCGACCGTCTGCGAGGAGTGCGAGGGGAAGCGCTTCCAGGCGTCGGTGCTGGAGTACAGATTCGGCGGCAGGGACATCAGCGAGGTGCTCGCGATGTCGGTCGCCGAGGCCGGCGCGTTCTTCGGTGCCGGCGAGGCGGAGACACCGGCTGCGCACAGAGTCCTCGACCGGCTCGCCGACGTCGGGCTCGGCTACCTCAGTCTCGGCCAGCCGCTCACGACGCTGTCGGGCGGCGAGCGGCAGCGGCTGAAGCTCGCCGCCCACATGGCCGAGAAGTGCGACGTCTACGTCCTCGACGAGCCGACCACCGGCTTGCACCTCGCCGACGTCGAGCATCTGCTCGGCCTGCTCGACCGGCTCGTCGACTCCGGCAAGTCGGTGATCGTCATCGCACACCACCAGGCGGTGATGGCGCACGCCGACTGGATCGTCGACCTCGGCCCCGGCGCCGGCCACGACGGCGGCCGGATCGTCTTCGAGGGCACGCCCGCGGAGCTGGTCGCCGCGCGCTCGACCCTTACGGGCGAGCACCTCGCGGCGTACGTCGGCGGCTGACCCCGGCCCTGGCGCATGGATTGAGTGACACGGCGCCGGTCGTGCGTCACCGGCCGACCGATAGAGAGGTCCGCTCAGGCGTCTGGGCCGATGAGCCGCTCGGGCGTGCCGATGCGGCGCAGGTACTCAGCCTCGGTGGGGTTGCGCGGCTTGTCGCGCACGATCGGTCCGAGGCGTGCGAGCAGCGGCGCGATCTTCGCGCGCTGCTGGGGCGCATCGCGGCGCCACTGCTCGAAGTTGATGGTCTGCGTTCTCATGGGCTTCTCGGAGCGTACTCCGCCCTGAGCGCTGCGCGGGCGATCTCGTGCAACTCGTCGCTCTCCGGCGGCTCTCGCCGTCCGCTGGTGATCCCGTCGGACAGCGTGCGCATCGCGGTAAGGATCTTCGTCACGCGACGGTGGGCGGCACGAGCGTCGAGGTCCTCCACCTCGTCCTCTGGCATGCCGCCGAGCAGCGCAAGCACCTGCTGGCCGACGACCAGGTGGCCGAGGGCCTGCAGCTCATCCAGCCGGTCGAGGAGAACATCGACCCGAGAGAGCACGCTAGCCGTGCGGCCCGAGGGCAACTCGACTGTGGTGACGAGCGCGTCGTCGTCCAGGCGGGCGCTCGGCGCCTCCAAGAACACGTCGGTGCCTTCGAGCAGCCAGTGACGGCCGTCGGGGGTGCGCGCGAAGCCGAGCTGTGCGAGGAGGTCGGCGAGCTGCGCCGGCACCTCCATCACGACGTCGATGTCGTACGTCAGGAACTCGTCGCTCGCGGTCCAGAAGTAGACCGCGACGCCGCCGACGACCACGGGGTGGATCCCGAGCGGGGCAGCCACGATCTCGACGACCGAAGCGACTTCGAGCATTCGCTCCGCGAGATCAGCTCTCCCGGCTGCTCGAAGCAGTTCGGCTCGCAGGTCAGACGGCGACTCCATCGGCCCATGGCTCACAACTCGAACCTATCCGCGGGCCCGGCGTCATCCGAAAGAGCTCCAAGCCTTGGACTGAGGAGGCCTTCCTGAACCAAAACTGATTAGATGACCCTATGACTGACTCGAGCCCGTTGCCTTCGTCGCGGCCTCCCTCGCTGCGCGCGCGCCTGCGCGGCTCCGACGCACGGCTTACCGGCACGTTCGTCTCCTCGCCCGATCCGGTGCTGGCTGAGCTGCTGGGGCAGGCGCTCGACGTGATCGTGGTCGACATGGAGCACAGCGCGATCTCGCTGCGCGACGCGCACCTGCTCACGCTTGCGGCGCAGGGCGCCGGCTGCGCGGTACTCGTGCGGATCCCCTCCGATGCGTCTGAGCTGCTGACGCCCCTGCTCGACGCCGGCGTCGACGGGCTGGTCGTCCCGCGCGTCGAGTCGGCCGCGCAGGCGGAGGCGTTCGCGGCGCGGCTGCGCTACCCGCCCGATGGCACCCGCGGCTTCGGCCCGCGCCGCGCGAACGCCTACGGCCGCGACGCCGACTACTGGCCGACCGCGCGTGAGCGGATCGCCTTCGTCGCGCAGATCGAGTCCGCCGCGGGGCTGGAGGCGGTCGAGCAGATCGCCGCGGTCGAGGACCTCGACGCGCTGCTCGTCGGCCCGGCCGACCTGTCGTTTGAGCTCGGCCTTCCGCTGCAGCCGTTCGCGCCCGAGATGCGAACTGCAATCGCACGCATCGAGCGCGCGGCGGAGGCGGCGGGCACCGCCTTCGCGCTTGCGAGCAACGTCCCGCCGGAGCGCGTCCCCGAACTGGTGGGCGACTGCCGGCTGCTGCTGCAGAGCACTGACCTGCGGCTCTACGCCGCGGCGGTCGACGCGTCGGCGGCGGGTGCGCGCGAGGCGTTCGCCGCGCTTGACGCGGCGCGCGCATAAGCAGCGATTCGGACCTGTGCGGATTCGGGTGGGGATATCCCACCTCAACCCGCACAGCTCGCGGCGCTCAGCCCGCGTAGAGGTTCGGCGCGACGCCGCGCACGCCCGGACGCAGGCGCAGCAACGCGCCGGCCAGCGGCTCGGCCGCGAGCTGCTCCAGCGTCAGTCGGTGACGCGCGGTCGTGACGTACAGCTCGTCCATATCCTCGCCGCCGAACGCAAGGCTCGTGGGGTTCGTCGTCGGCAGCGAAACCTCCGCCTCCAGCTCCCCGCTCGGCGCATAGCGCCGCACGCAACCGCCGCCGAACAGCGCTACCCACACGCCGCCTTCCGCGTCGACGGTCAAGCCGTCCGGCAGACCATCCGCGGGGTCGATCGTGCACAGCGGGCGCCGCCCGGACAACGCGCCGGCGGCGAGGTCGAAGTCGAGCACGTCGACGCGCTGCGCGACGCTGTCGATGAAGTACATCGCCGCGCGGTCGGGGCTCCAGCCGAGCCCGTTCGCGAGCGTCTGCCCGGGCAGCGCGACAGTCGGCTCGCCGTCCGGATCCAACCGGTAAAGCGCCGCCATGCTCGGCTTGCGCAGCTTCGACATCGTGCCGGCCCACAGGCGTCCGGCCGCGTCGGCCTTGCCGTCGTTGAAACGGTTGTCGGCCTCACCCTGCTCGACCTCGGCGACGACCCGCTCGCTTCCGTCGACCTCGCGCAGCACGATCTGCCGGTCGCGGCCGTAGATCAATCCGCCGCCGCGGCGCGGCACCGCGAAGCCGACCTCGCCGCCGAGCGGCGTCTGCTCGCGACGGCCTGTCCGCACCTCCACGCGATGCAGCACGCCGACCGCAATGTCGACGTGCTGCAGCACACCTGTCGCGGCATCCCAGTGTGGGTTCTCGCCGAGCTGCGAGCGGTGGTCGTCGACCGCCTCGACGGCGACCGCGGTCCCGCCGCTCACGTCGCGACCGGCCGGTAGACGACGTCGGTGCGCGTGCCGCTCTCGGCCGCCGCGATGATCGCGTCGCAGACCTCGGCGCAGCGGTAGCCGTCCTCGAACGTCGCCCCGTACGGCGCGACCGAATGCTCGCCGGCGATCGCGCCCAACACGTGCGCGACCTCGTGCGTGAAGCTGTCGTTCCAGCTCAGCGGGTGACCGGTCGGGAACCACCACGACGCGAACGGGTGGTCGCGCTCGGTCACGAGGATGTCGCGGAAGCCCTTGCCGAACTCGCCGACGCGCAGGTGGTTGAGGTTCTGCACGTCGAAGCTCAGCGACGCCTTCGAGCCGTCGACCTCGATGCGGCTCTGGTTCACATGGCCGGCCGCCACTCGCGAGGCCTCGATCGTGCCGGTCGCACCGTTCTCGAACTCGACGACCGCCTGGACCGCGTCGTCCACGTCGACTGTCACGCCGCCGTGGTCGGGCACGAACGTGCGCAGCGTCGCCGACACGCGCGCCGGCTCGCCGACGAGGTAGCGGGCGGCGTCGATGTGGTGCGCGGCGAGGTCACCGAGCGCGCCGCTGCCGGCGTTCGATCTCTGGAAGCGCCACGAGGTCTTCGTCGCCTCGGGATCGACGGCCGAGGCGTCGAGGAAGGCGGAGCGGAAGTGGTGGATCTCGCCCAGGTCGCCCGCCTCGATCATCTGTCGCGCGAGCCGGATCGCGGGGAAGAAGCGGTAGTTGTAGGCGCACATGTGCACGACGCCGGCCGCCTCGGCCGCGCTCCACATGCGGTGCGCGGTGTCGGCGTCGACGCCGAGCGGCTTCTCGCACAGCACGTGCTTGCCGGCCTGTGCGGCGGCGATCGTCGGCTCGGCGTGCAGCGCGTTCGGGCCGACGTTGTCGAACAGGCCGATGCGCGGGTCGGCCACCTGCTCGCGCCAGTCGGTCACGACCTCGCCCCAGCCGAAGCGGCCGGCGGCCGCCTCCAGCGCGTCACGGTTGCGGCCCGCGATCGAGACGAGCTGCGGCCGCAGCGGCGGCGAGGCCACGGCACTCACTGCCCGCAGTGCCAGTGAGTGCGCGTGGCCCATGAAGGCATGTCCGAGCATGCCGACGCCGATCGTGTCCGTCATCTGCGGCCTCCCGTTTGTGGTCATCGAACGCCGGCCTCGACGCTTGCGAGCACCTGCTCGACGTTGCCCGCGTCGATCGGCGCCGGTCCGGTGAGGACGTCGGCGGCCGGCAGGAAGCCGTGGTCGCGGTAGAGGGTGAGGAGGGTCACGCCGAGGTACCCCTGGAGATACTGCTGGGAGTCGAGCGTGCAGTCCAGCTTGCCGGCGCGGATCGCGTCGAGCTGCGCGGGGGCGAGGTCGAAGCTGACGTGCGTGACGTCGCTCAGGCGGTTGGTGCGCTCGAGCGCCTCGATCCCCGCCAGGCAGCCGGGCGGGCCGAGCGTGCACAGCGCGTCGAGGTCGGGGTGCGCGGCGACCCACGTCGCGATCGCCTCGACCGAGCCGGGGTGGTCCTCACCCGTCACGCGCAGTCGCTCCACCGGCACGCCGTGCTGCTCCAGCGCCTCCGCGAAGCCGCCGCCGCGGGCGACGTGGCAGGCGTTGTCGACGAGGTAGTGGTCGATCCACAGCGCGCGGCGCGGCGTCCCGCGCGTGAGCACGCGGTCGGCGGCGGCGCGCCCGCCGGTGCGGTCCTCGGCGCCGACGTAGCGCAGGTAGGGGATCCGCTGCGCGGGCGGCCGCGGGTCCGCGGCGTTGACGGCGATCACCGGAATGCCGGCGCCGATCGCGGCGCGCAGCGGCCCGTCGACGGCCTGCGCGTCGGGGATCGTGGCGAGGATGCCGTCCGGCTGCTCCTGCACCGCGGCGGCCAGCAGCTCGGCCTGCAGCTCGGGGGAGAAGCGCTCCGGCGCGCGGTGGTGGACGGCGACGCCGAGGGCGTCGGCGGCGTCGGACAGGCCGCGGCGATAGACGGCCCAGAAGGGGTCGCCGAGGATGTCGTGCGTGACGGAGCAGAGCCGCAGCCGCGCGTCATCGGGGTTGCCGTACCGAACATCTTTCTCCGAAGGCAAAGTCATAGGGTGATATAAACACTTATCCGCTTCCCTCGTCAAGGTAGGCCCATGACCGAGTACCTCAAGCAGGCGCCGATGTACAGCGCCGCCGTCTCCGAGCAGGTCCGCAAGACCGTCAGCGAGATGCTCCTGCGCATCGAGCGCGAGGGCATCGACGCCGTCCGCGCGTACTCCCGCGAGCTTGACGGATGGGACCCGCCGTCGTTCTTCGCCGGCCCCGACGAGATCCGCGCGGCCGAGGCCGAGATCGACGACGAGCTGCGCGGCCACATCGCGTTCGCGCAGCAGCAGGTCCGCACCTTCGCCGAGCACCAGCGCGCGAGCATGACCGACGTCGAGGTGCAGACGCTGCCCGGCGTCACGCTCGGCCATCGCCACGTGCCGATCGGCAACGTCGGCTCCTACGTCCCCGGCGGCCGCTACCCGATGCTCGCCTCCGCCTTCATGACGACGATCGTCCCGAAGGTCGCCGGCGTGCCGCGCGTCGTCGCGATGGCGCCGCCGCGCAGAGGCGCCGGCATCCACCCGGCGATGCTCTACGCGATGGCGACCTCCGGCGCCGACGAGATCCTCTGTCTCGGCGGCGTGCAGGCGCTCGCCGCCGTCACGTTCGGGGTGGGGGACATCGAGCCGGTTGACTTCGTCGTCGGCGCGGGCAACGCGTACGTCGCGGAGGCCAAGCGCCAGCTGTTCGGCCGCGTCGGCATCGACTTGCTCGCCGGCCCGACCGAGGTGCTCGTGATCGCCGACGGCTCGGCCGACCCCGAGCTGGTTGCGGCGGATCTCTTGGGGCAGGCGGAGCACGGGCCGACCTCGCCGGCGATCCTCATCACGACCTCCCGCGAGCTCGGCGCGGCCGTGATCGAGGCGGTCGACCGCCTGCTCGCGACGACCTGGCCGACCGCCGAGGTGGCCGGCGAGGCGTGGCGCGAGCACGGCAGCGTCGCCGTCGTGGAGGACGACGCGGCGGCCGTCGCGCTGTCGGACGAGTACGCGCCCGAGCACCTCGAGATCCAGGTCGAGGAGGGCAAGCTCGACTGGTACCTCGACAACCTGCGCAACTACGGCTCGCTGTTCCTCGGCGAGCAGGCGACCGTTGTCTACGGCGACAAGGCGATCGGCACGAACCACGTGCTGCCGACGATGGGCGCGGCGCGCTACACCGGCGGGCTGTGGGTCGGGAAGTTTTTGAAGACGTGCACCTATCAGCGCTTGACGGCTGAGGGAACCGCGCAGGTCGCGCCGGCCGCGGCGGCGATCTCCGAGGCGGAGATGCTCGCCGGCCACGCGCTCACCGCGACGATGCGGCTGGAGCGGATCGGGGCGGCACGGGCATGAGCGTGGGGTCCTCCGTGGAGGGCCTCGACGGCTCGCTCGCTTTGGTGACCGGCGCGGGTCGCGGGATCGGCCGCGCGACTGCGTTGGCGCTCGCGCGCGCGGGTGCGGACGTCGTGCTGGCCAGCCGCACCGAGGCCGACCTGCGCGAGGTCGCAGCGGAGGTCGAGGCGCTGGGTGTTGGGGCGACGGTCGCGCCGTGCGACCTCACCGTGCCGGGCGCGCTCGACGCGACGCTCGACGCGCTGCCGCGACCGGTCGACGTGCTCGTCAACGGCGCCGGCACGAACCGGCCGGGACCGTTCGTCGATGTGCTGGTCGAGGATCTCGACCTGCTGCTCGCGCAGAACGTACGTGCGCCGGTGCTCGTCGCGCAGGCCGTCGTGCAGCGGCTGCTGGCCGCGGGCCGGCCGGGCGCGATCGTCAACCTCAGCTCGCAGATGGGACACGTCGGCTATCCCGGCCGCTCCGTCTACTGCACGACCAAGCACGCGGTCGAGGGGTTGACGAAGGCGCTCGCCGTCGAGCTCGCGCCGCACGGCATCCGCGTGAACTCGGTCGCGCCGACCTTCCTCGAGACGGCGATGACCGCCGCGATGTTCGAGGACGAGACGTTCCGCGCTGAAGTGCTCGGCCGCATCCCACTGGGCCGGCTCGGCACGGTCGACGAGGTCGCCGCGGCGATCGTCTTCCTCGCCTCGCCGGCAGCGTCCCTCATTACCGGCGCGAGCCTGCGCGCCGACGGAGGGTGGACGGCCGTCTAGACGGCTGGTCCATCCGCCAGGATCCCTTCCACCGCATCCCGAAAGGCCCGCATGGAGCTTCGCATCGCCAACGCCCCCGTCTCGTGGGGCGTCGACTACGCCGACGCGCCCGGCAATCCGCCGTGGAGCGAGGTGCTCGACGGCATCGCCGCGGCGGGCCACACGTGGATGGAGCTGGGGCCGGTCGGCTACCTGCCCGAGGAGCCGGAGGCGCTGCGCGCCGCGCTCACGGAGCGGGGGCTGCAGGCGACCGGCACGTTCCTGTTCGACTACCTCCACGACCCGGGCCAGCACGACCGCTTGCTCGACACCGCCCGTCGCGCGTGCGCGCTGATCGCGGCGGCCGGCGGCGACCACCTCGTCGTGATCGACCACCTCTCGCCCGAGCGCACGGCGGTCGCCGGTCGGCCAGAAAAGGCGCGGCGCCTGCACGCGGCCGGTGAGGCGATATTGCTTGAGGGAATCCGCCGCGTCGCGGCGATCGCGGCCGAGCACGGCATCCGGCCCGTGTTGCACCCGCACGCGGGCTGCTACGTCGAGCACCGCGACGAGATCGACCGCGTGCTCGCCGCGATCGGCTCCGACGAGCTCGGCCTCTGCATCGACACCGGCCACAGCGCCTACGCCGGCGTCGACCCCGTCGCGCTCTACCGCGACTACGCCGACCGCTGCGACTACTTCCACTTCAAGGACATCGACCCGGCCGTGCACGCGCGCGTGGTGGCGGAAGGGCTCGACTTCGACACCGCCGTCGGCCAGAACGTCTTCTGCCCGCTCGGCGCGGGTGTCGTCGACTTCCCGGCGCTGCGCGAGGCGCTGGAGGCGAAGGGCTTCGAGGGCGTCGCCACGATCGAGCAGGACCGCGACCCCGCCGTCCCGGCCGACCCGGTCGAGGACGCGCGGCGGAGCCTGCGGTACCTGGGTGAGGTGGGGTTCACGACCTGAACAGCCGTCCTGTCCTGGTGTCGTCCTGCACACAGGGCAGGACAGTTCGCGCCGGCGGCTGCGCTCTCGCTAACTCACAGACTGCGGCTCACACGAGATAAAGTCGCCCGCGTATGGGGATCATGGATCGCACGCGGAAGGTCCTATGGACTCGCGCGGCCAACCGGTGCGCGATTTGCAAGCAGAAGCTCACGATGGACCCTCGTCATGGGGGCGATCGCATCGCGCTTGTAGGAAACGAGTGCCACATCGTGGCGACAAATCGCGGGGGCGCGCGCTCGAGCGGGATCAGTAGAGACGGTGTCGACGACTACACAAACTTGATCCTGCTCTGCGCATCCCACCACAAGCTTGTCGACGATCAACCCGGAACGTTCACGGTTGATCGGTTGTTACAGATCAAGGGCGATCACGAGCGATGGGTGGACGAAGCCCTCGATTGGCGCACGGCGGTTCCGGAAGATGTGTGGGCACGAATCCTGAGCGAGACGCCCCTGTCAGAAGCGCGGGATCGTCCTTCTGTCGAGGATGTCGAACGCTTCGCTGGAGGTATAGGGATCTTCGTGCGTCTGACGGCGGAGCTGCTCCGGGCGGACGAGGTCGTTCTGTTCGTTCGCGGAGACAGACTTGCCTGGGGCGTCGCATATCGTCACGGCCAGATATGCGTCGCACTTGGCAAGCGAAACGGATTCCGGGCGGGCTTCGATGCGATCGGCGATGCACCCGCTCGCGAGCGCCATATCCAGAGCCAACTTCGAACGGGCCAAGTCACCGACCCCTTCGACTTCACGGCGGACAGGTTCTCCGCCCTGACTGGGCGGGTTCAAAGCTCGCAGGCGGCATGCTTTATCCGCAGCGCGGATCAGGGCGCTGAATTTGCGTTCTACCGCGGGCTTGGCGGCGTAGAACTCGGCGCAGGACCCCCGGGGACGTTCAGACGTGCGTACGCGAGCTTTGCGAGGGCGCAAAACCGCGACATCACCGACCTTGTTGGAGCGCGCCTGGCCGCTCACTACGTCGCGGAAATCATCCATGATGATGCGCGTCGTGATGCTTTGTTCGCCAATCTCGCTGTTGTTAGCGTCCGCAGAGTAATAGCTGCCATCGGCATCAAGGAGTCGCTCGGCGAGGTGGGGGCGATTTTTGATCGTCACCTGCGCAATCGTGCGTACGAGGGCATGCTGATGCTCCGTGTAGCCACCGTCCTCCCGGACAATCACGCGCTACTGGTCTGGGCCACGAACCATGCTGATTCAGATGCGCCTGACGGCTTGAGTTCCGTACTGCCAGACGCTGGTCATCGAGCTGTCCGTGACCTTGCACGTTCCGTCCGACTCGACGAAGAGGACAGAGCGGACCTCGGGCAGGCGGCGTATTTGGGGCTCACTGACCTTATCGAGCTACTGCGCACCTTGGACGAGGACGAGGCTCCCGACGCGCTTGTGGAACTGTCTTTCGACTTGCACGATCACTGGGAGTGGCCCGAGCTCCCTGTCCGTATTCTCAAGCTTGCGCGTCAAGCGAAGATCGAGGGACTCGATGGGTAGTCGCGCATAGGAGAGGGTGCGCGTCTTCGTGCGAGATGGACTGCGCTACGCCAGGTTCGCCAATCAACTTTGCGTCGCGCGAATCACTTTGACCGGAGCGTCAATCAAGATTGAAAGCGGCGCGAATCGCGTCGCTGAGCGGCTGCTCTTGACGGTCCAACAGCACGCCGATCTGCTCACCCAGGGCACCGGTGGGAATCGTGATGATTTTCGCAGCTCACGACCGAGGGTCCTGCGAGACCGTTCGCTGTGTCGACAGTCACTTCGGTCGAGCGTCCAAGCTGCCGTGCGCGGGCTACGAACGCCACGACGCGCCAAGAACCTCCCAGGCGCCGACAGCCCGGTCTTGGAGAATCGGGTCGACGAGCGCACCGGCTTCGGCGTGTGCACTCACGAGATCGACGGGGAGGCCTACGTCTCGTGCCAGTTGCGCATACGGCGCAATCCATCCGTCAGGCGGTGGCGGAAGCGTGTCGGGCAGCGGTTGCCTTCCGTATCGCTCGAACGTCGAGCGCAGCGCCTGCTGGAGGCGCTCGGCGCGCGGTGAAGCGTGACGGGCGATCAGCACGAGGTCGACGAGATCCTTTACGCGAGTGCTGCCTCGTCCGTCGGTGCCGTGGGTGGCGGTGTAGGCGTGCACCTTCTCCGCGATGTGCTGCTCGATGGCGATCACGGCGAGCGGTGGGAGTGCGATGTCCGCGAACACGAGCGATCCCTCTGTCTCGATGACGTCGGGCGAAAGGGCGGGCGCTTCGACGAGCCCCACGTCGAGTGGGAACTGCTCGAAGCGGCGGCCGGCGAGCTCGCTGGTGACCGAGTAGCGAACCGCCCGGAAGTCGACGGCCCGCTCCAGCGCCGGGGTGCGGCGTACGCGGAAAGTGAAGAAGTCCCCGGCATCCAGTGCTGCGGCAGCGACCAGGTCCCTCGTGACGGCTGCTTCGTCATCGTCGCGCGCAAGGTCGATGTCCTTCGTCATGCGCGTCTGAAGGCCGAGGCGAAGCTCGAGTGCGAATGCTCCTTTCAAAACCCACTCGGCCGGCGCGGAGGCGAGGCGAGCGAGAAAGCGCTCGAACGCGACGCGCTTGCGCAGTCGCAGCAGTGCCACGCCGCGCGCCTCGGCCTCGTTGCGGAGGCGCTGCTCAAGCGCCATCCGCATCCCGTCGCCATCGGCGTACCTCATCGGATGCCCGCCTGTTCGACAGAGCGGTAGATGAGATCGCGCACGCGCTCACTGCGTCGTGACGCCTCGAACTCGAGTTGCCGGACATCGACGACTCCCTGATCGATCGCCTCGCGCACTGCCATCTCGATCTGCTCCGGTGCCGTCCCCGCGGCGGCCGCATCGAGGATCGCGCGTGATGGGGTCGTTGCACGAATGCCGTCGATCGTGGTGACCTCTTCTGGGCCCCAAGGGGTGCTCGTCGTGTGGACGACGGTCCCCGCCGGGGGCTTGATGCCGCGATCTGATCGAGCCACGAGGAGGTGCACCGCGTTTGGGAAGACGTCGGAGAGCCCATGCAGTTCAAGTGCGCTCTCGTGAGAGACGAGCGCGCGGGCGGTACCCACCGCCATCCACTTCACCCGGACCTCCTCACTGCTCGACCCAGGGAACCCGGTCAGCCGGTAGAGCCCGCGCCGAACCCGCTCGTAGCGGCCGGAGCGCAGGTGATGCGCGAGCAGCTGCCGGCTGAAGCCGAACTCGCGCGCCTGCGCGGCAGTGAAGTAGCCATCCTGGCTGTAGGCGCGTCGATGGAGCGCCACGGGATTCCGACTTCTGTCAGACACACGTAAAGCATAGCTTGACCAGAATCTGACTTCAACGGGTCGCGCATTGGACTACGAGGAAGGTCGGCGCCCAATCCGTGCTGATGCAATGCGTGCTGTGTAGACGGCAGGCGTTGCGAGCGTCAGCCTCTATCCGCACGAGCCAAGAGTTCGCAACTGACCCCGAGCTATGAGATTCCAATGGCACCAAAGCCAAATACCGCATCCGACCCTCGGTCGGCTTCGTTGGCTCTCCCGTCGCAGAGCATTCCGCCCGTGCCGCGCTGGGTCTTCATCCCAGAGAACCGCGGAGCGAACCCGCCCCCAGCAATGGGTGACCGGGCCACGGCTGCGCGCGATCTGGGCGACGCCCGCACCTGAGACGCTCGCTCAAGACCTTGAGCAACTTCCCGGCGGCCTGGCTGATCCCCTGCTGTTGACGGATGGGAGTGCCAGAGCCTGACCGGGATGGGACGCCTCAGGGCGCCCGCAGCACCGGCGCCGCAAGCGCCAGCACGAACGCGATCGCGCATACGAGCCCCATCGCCGCCGGCAGCGAGGCGACCTCGGCGATGCCGCCGATGACGGCCGGCGCGGCGAGCCAGCCGGGGTAGCTCATCGTCGTGACGAAGGCGATGCGGGGGCCGGGGTCGCCGCCGCCGGGGCGGACTGCGGCGGCGCTGTAGACGAGCGGGGTCGTGCAGGCGATCCCGAGGCCGAGGCAGGCGAAGCCGGCGATGCCGACGGCCGGCTCCGGCACGAGCAGCACGGCGACGAGGCTGCTGCCCGCGAGCACGCCGCTGAAGCGCACGAGCCGCACGGCGCCGAACCGCGCTACGCCGCGGCTGCCGAGCAGGCGGCCGAGCGTCATCGCGGACGCGAAGGCCGCGAACGCGACTGCGCCGAGCGCCGGGCCGGCGTCGAGCGTCGTGGAGACGTACACGGCACTCCAGTCGAGCGCCGCCGCCTCGACGAACAGCGCGCCGAGTCCGACGAAGCCGAGCGCGACGATGCCGCGCCACACCGGGGCTCGCTCTGCCGGTCTGCTGCTGCCGTCAGCGGCGACGACGGTGGCGGCGGGCTCGGCAGGCGCCGGCCCGTGAGCGGCGAGGTTCGGGATCGCGATCGTCTCCGCCACCACCAGCAGCACGAAGGCAGCCAACGCAAGGTGGATCGTCGCCGGCACGTCGGCTGCCGCAAACGCCGCACCGACCGCCGCCCCGACCAGCGCCCCGAGGCTCCAGAGGCCGTGTAGATGGGGGAGGAGCGGGATCGCGCGGCGCCGCTCGACCACCACGCCCTGCGCGTTGATCGCGACATCGGTCGCGCCGGCCATCACGCCGAACAGCAGCAGCGCGACGACGAGCGTCGCGAACGACGGCATCAGCGCCGGCAGCGCCAGCGCGACGCACCAGCCCGGCACCACGATCCGCGTCACCAACCGGCTTCCGACGCGCGAAGTCAGCCGCCCGACGAGCGTCATCGTCAACACGCCGCCGACCGCCGGCGCGAGCAGCGCCGCACCCAGCTCGCCGTCGGAGAGGCCCAGGTTCTGCTGGACCCACGGGATCCGCGACGCCCACGAGCCGGCGATCGCGCCTGTGAGCAGGAAGCACGCCGCGACGCCGCGGCGTCCGTCGCCGCGCTGTGGGGCGCGGGAGCTCACGCCTGTCCGATTGGGATGGTCATAGGATCACCGCGCCGGTCTTGACGGCGGTCGACAAGAATGATTGAGTGATTATATGTCTCGTCTCCACCGTCAGATCATGGGTGTCCTGCTCGAGGACATCGTCAGCGGCGCCTACCCGCCCGGATCGCTCCTTCCGCCGGAGGCCGAGATGGCCCGCTCCTTCGGCGTCAGCCGCGGCGTCGCACGCGAGTGCATGCGCGGCCTCGAGGAGCGCGGCATCGTCGCCGTCCGCCACGGCCGCGGCGCCACCGTCAACGAGGTCGGCGAGTGGGACACCGTCGACGAGGACGTGCTCGCCGCGCTGATGCAGCAGGACGGCGGCGCCGAGATCCTCTCCGAGTACCTCGAGTGCCGCGCGATCGTCGAGGTCGAGGCGGCGCGGCTCGCCGCCCTGCACGCCGGCGTCGAGGACCTCTCGGCGATGGCCGACGCGCTCGGGCGGATGGAGCGCAGCGTCGAGCACGCCGTCAGTCGCGCCGCCGACGACTACTACCACGAGGCCGACGTCGACTTCCACCGCGCGATCATCGACGCCTCCGGCAACCGCGTCCTCGGCGGCATCATGGGCCCGCTGCACCGCGGCCTGCTGATCCTGCGCCGCCCGCTCGGTCGCCCCGACCGGCGAATCGAGACGGCGATACCGGAGCACCGCCGCATCCTCACCGCGATCGCCGCCGGCGACGCCGACGAGGCGCACGACGCGATGGAGGCCCACCTGGGCACCGTCGCCCGCTACCTGACCGAGCTCGTGACGGAGGGACGTGGATGACCACCGCCAGCAGTGAGCGACGCACGATCCGCGTCGGCCTCGTCGGGGCCGGCTACATGGCGAAGACGCACACGCTCGGCTATCGCAACGCCGGGCTGATCTACGGCGCGGACGTGCCGAAGGTCGAGCTGGTGGCGGTCTGCGACCTCACCGAGGAGCTGGCGCGCGCCGGCGCCGACCGCTGGGGCTGGGGCGATGCGACCGCCGACTGGCGCCGCATCACGCAGGGCGAGGACATCGACCTGGTCGACGTCGTGACGCCGAACGACGCGCACGCCGAGGTCGCGATCGACGCGGCGCTCCACGGCAAGCACGTCATCTGCGAGAAGCCTTTGGCAACGCGCCTCGACGACGTCTACGCGATGTGCGACGCCGTCGCCGCCGCTGGCGTGACGCACCAGACCGGCTTCTACTACCGCCTGTGGCCGGCGGTGCAGGAGGCGCGCCGGCTGATTGACGCCGGTCGCATCGGCAGCATCCGCCACGTGCGCGGCCGCTTCTTTCAGGACTACGCCTCGCAGGAGAGCTTCCCCTTCTCCTGGCGCTTCGACAGAGCCGCCGCGGGCGCCGGCGCGCTCGGCGACATCGGGTCCCACATCCTCGACCTCGTGCGCTTCCTCGGCGGCGACATCGCGCGCATCGCCGCGCAGGGCCGCACGCTCGTGCCCGTCCGCCCGGACGCGCGCGGCGGCGGCGAGCGGCAGGTCGACGTCGACGACCTCTACTCGATGCTGCTGCAGTTCGAGAGCGGCGCGTCGGGCTCGGTCGAGGCGAGCTGGGCGGCGACCGGGCACAAATGCGACCTCGGCTTCGAGGTGATCGGCGACCGCGGCGCGATCCAGTTCACCTGGGAGCGCTCGAACGAGCTGCGCTTCTACAGCGAGGAGGACGCCGAGGCCGAGCGCGGCTTCCGCACCGTCCTGATCGGCGGCGTGCACCCGAACGCCGCGCCGTTCTGGTTTGCCCCCGGCCAAGGCCTTGGCTACGGCGACGCCTTCACGATGGGCATCGGCGCGATGCTGCGCGGCCTCGCGGACGGGGAGCCGGTCAGACCCGACTTCCACGACGGCGCGCGCGCCGCCGAACTGGTCGACGCCGCGCTGCGCGCGCACGCAGCCGGCGGCTGGGTCGACGTCGCGCGCCGGGAGGTGCCCGCGTGAGCACGGCCGCTTCTCCCGTCGAGTTGCGCTCGCATGTCGGCGGCGCGTGGGTGGAGGGCGCCGGAGGGACGCTGCTCGACCACGAGCCGGCGCGCCCCGCCGAGCTCGTCGCCTCCGGCAGACTGCTCGACGCGGCCGAGGTCGACGCGGCCGTCGTCGCAGCAGCCGCCGCAGCGTCGGCCTGGCGAGCTACCTCGATCCACGCTCGCGCGGCTGTGCTCGACCGCACCGCCGACGTGCTCACCGGCCGCCTCGAAGCGCTCGCCGTTGAGCTCACGCGCGAGCAGGGCAAGACGCTCGCGGAGAGCCGCGCCGAGGTCGGCCGCGCGATTCGCCTGCTGCGCTACAACGCCGCGCTCGCCGACGCCTCCGACGGCGACGGCTACGCCTCGCCGCGCACCGGCGAGCGGATCTTCACCGTGCGCGTCCCGCTCGGCCCGACGGCGATCGTCACGCCGTGGAACGTGCCGATCGCAATCCCCGTCTGGAAGATCGCCCCGGCGCTGCTGTACGGCAACACGGTCGTGTGGAAGCCGGCGCGGCTCGTGCCGCTGCTCGCGCTGCGGCTGATGGAGGCGTTCGCCGAGGCCGGCCTGCCGGCCGGCGTCTGCAACCTCGTGTTCGCAAATGCCGCCGCCGGCGACGCGCTGCTCGCGCACCCCGAGATCCGCGCCTGCTCGTTCACCGGCTCGACCGACGTCGGGCGCCACCTGATCGCGCGCGGCGCCGAGCACGGTGTGCGCGTGCAGGCGGAGATGGGCGGCAAGAACGCCGCGATCGTGCTCGCCGACGCCGACTTCGACCACGCCGTCGAGCAGGTCGCCTCCGGCGCGATGCTGTCGACCGGCCAGCGCTGCACCGCGACGAGCCGGGTGCTCGTCGAGCGGCCGCTGTTCGAGCGCTTCGCCGAGGCGCTCGCCGCGCGCAGCGCGCGCTTCCGCGTCGGCGATCCGCTCGACCCGTCAACCGAGATCGGGCCGCTCGTCTCGGAGGAGCGGCGCCGCGCCGTGCTCGACGCCTATGCGACGGCGCGTGCGCAGGGCGCCACGGTCCTCGTCGGCGGTGGCCAGCTCGACGTCGACGGCGACGGCGGGCACTACGTCGAGCCGACCGTCGTCGTGGACGTGAAGCCGGACGACACCGTCTTCGTCGACGAGATCTTCGGCCCGCTCGCGGCCGTTGTCCCGTTCGACGACCTCGAGGAGGCGTTCGCGCTCGCAAACCGCGGCCGCTACGGGCTCTCCGGCGCGATCTTCACGCGCGACCTCGGCCGCGCCATGGGGGCCGTCGACGCGTTCGACGTCGGCGTTCTGCACGTGAACTCGGAGACGTGCGGCGCCGATCCGCACGTCCCCTTCGGCGGCGTGAAGGACTCGGGCTCCTTCATGCGCGAGATGGGCACCGCCGCGCGCGACTTCTACACCGAGTCGCGCACCGTCTATCTGCGCGTGCCCGATGCCGCGCCGTCGTCATTCGCCATTGCTTCGAACCGGGGAGGTTGACTGTGTCGCGACTGCATCGTCAGGTGATGAGGGTCCTGCTGGCCGACATGGTCGCGGGCGAGATCCCGGAGGGCTCGAAGCTGCCGAAGGAGGTCGACCTCACCGAGCAGTTCGGCGTCAGCCGCGGCGTGATCCGCGAGTCGCTGCGCAGCCTCGAGGAGCGCGGCGTGATCGCCGTGCGCCACGGCAGCGGCGCGATCGTGCAGCCGTCGCAGCGCTGGGACGTGCTCGACGGCGACGTGCTCGCCTCGATGCTGGAGACGCCCGGCACCGCCAACGTGCTCGGCGAGTTCGTCGAGGCACGGAGGATGCTCGAGGTGCAGGCGGCGGCGCTCGCGGCCGAGCGCGCGACCGACGAGGACGTCGACGCGCTCACGCAGGCGTTCACGCAGATGCGCGGCGCCGCCGAGCGCAGACACACGACGCGCGCGACCGAGGAGCTGTACCACCAGGCCGACCTCGACTTCCACGCCGTGCTGCTGGAGGCGGCGAAGAATCGCGTGCTGTCGCGGATGATCCGCCCCGTGCGGGCCGCCCTCGTGGAGGCACGGCGCGCGCTGGCGCATCCGGAGTACCGCACGCAGCGCGCGATCCCCGAGCATCAGCGGATCCTCGACGCCGTCGTCGCCCACGATCCCGAGGCGGCGCGCGAGGCGATGGGCGAGCACCTCGGCACGGTCGAGCAGTACCTCCGCGAGTTCACGGCAGACGCCGCGCGCGCCGCCCAGTCGCAATGAGCGGCTCGGTCGACAGCAGCCCCGCAGAGGTCCTCGTCACCTGGCTCCACTACGACGAGTCGGACCCGCACACCGGCGGCCGCCTGCGCGACGCCGGCCTGACGATGCGGCTCTCCCCGCGCACGGGCGAGCGCACCCCGGACGACGTCGCGGCGCTCGCGCACGACGCCGTCGGCGCGATCGTCTCGACCGACCCGTTCGACGCCTCGGTCTTCGAGCGCTGCCCCGGGCTGCGTGTCGTCGCCCGCGTCGGCGTCGGCTACGACTCGATCGACCTCGATGCGGCGACGGCGGCCGGGGTCGTCGTGACGATCTGCCCCGGCGCCAACGAAGAGACCGTCGCGGATCACACGCTGGCGCTGCTGCTCGCGCTCGTGCGCCGCGTGGTCGAGAACGACGCCGCGGTCCGCGCCGGCCGCTGGGACCGCGCCGGCGCGCTGACGCCGTGGGACCTGCGCGGCTGCACGGTCGGCCTCGTCGGCTACGGCGTGATCGGCCGCGCGGTCGGCCGGCGCCTCGCCGGCTTCGAGCCGAAGCTGCTCGTGTGCGACCCGGTCGCCGAGCCGCAAGAGGGGATCGAGCTGGTCGAGCTCGACGAGCTGCTGCGCCGCTCCGAGGTCGTCTCGCTGCACGCCCCGCTGCTGGCGGAGACGGAGAATCTGATCGGCGCGCGCGAGCTGGCGCTGATGCGCGACGACGCGATCCTGCTCAACACCTCGCGCGGGCGGCTGATCGACGAGGACGCGCTCTTCGTCGCGCTGCGAGACGGCTCGCTGCGCGGCGCCGCGCTCGACGTCTTCGCCGACGAGCCGCCGGCCGGCAGCCCGCTGCTGGAGCTGCCGAACATCGTCCTCAGCCCGCACATCGGCGGCATCAGCGAGCGCTCGATGGCGACGATGACGCGTCAGGCCACGGCTTCGGTGGTAGACGTGCTGGCAGGGCGTGAGCCAGTCGGCGTGCTCAACCCCGCCGCGCTGCCCGCGGCGCTCGGGCGCGCGCGCAGCAGCGCCGCCTGAAGCGGTCGCTCCTGGCGCGTTCGCGCCGGTTGACAGCCAAGACATTAGGTGATTCAATCACCTAGTCACATCGGTTCCCTATGCTCGACCTTGGAGGAGAGAGCTATGAGCAGTGACGCTGTCCCGCCGGAACCCTTCGCCTCACCCCTCACGCGTCGCCGCTTCATCGGGCGTTCAGCCGGAGCGGCGCTCGCGATCGGCAGCACCAGTGCGTTTCTTGCTGCGTGCGGTGGGAGCGGGGGTGGAGGTGACGACAGCGTGACGGTGCTCAGCTGGGTCGCCTATGTCACCCCGGACATTCAGAGACAGTTCAAGAAGGACACCGGCATCACCCTGCGCGGCGTTCCCGCCGAGTCCGACCAGGACATGTTCACCAAGGTGAAAGCCGGCGGCGGAGGCCAGTACGACATCGTCATGGCGAACTGCGGCTGGTGTCCGCTGTACTACGACAACGGCCTCACCGAGCCGTTCGACCTCAGCGAGGTCAGAGGCTCCGACCAGCTTTACCCCGACTTCGTCGAGGGGAGAGACCTGCCCTACGTCCGCCCGGACGGCAAGGTCCTGATCTACCCAAACATGTGGGGCGCGCTCGGCCTCGCGTGGAACACCTCGGTCGACTATCAGCCCGAGCAGCCGTACTCCTGGAACGCACTCTGGAGCGATCAAGTCCCGGAGGGCAAGGTCATGATGGCCGGCGCCGGCGAGGACTTTCTCGCGACCGCGGGCCTCGCCCTCGGCGTCGACCGCAACGCGGTCTACTCGATGAGAGGCGCGGAGCTGCGGAGAGCCGAGGAGAAGCTCAAGCAACTGATGCCGTTCCAGTGGAACAGAAGCGTCGACCCCGACTTCCGCTCCGCGATCCGCAGCGAACGCGCGTGGATCGGCGAGTCGACGACGCTCGGCTCCGCCCCGATCCTCAACGCCGAGGCCGGCAGAGAGATCGCGAAGGTCGTGATCCCGGAAGAGGGCTCGCTCGGCTGGATCGACGGTCCGCAGCTCGTCAAGGGCGCCAAGCGACGCGCGAACGCGCTCAAGTTCATGGAGTGGTTCGGCACCAACCAGTGGTGTCAGGACTACCTGTTCGACGAGTACAGCAACGCGCAGTGCAACAAGGCCCAGGTCGACCGCGTGCTCAACAGCAGACCCGACCGCGCGACCCGTGCCGAGCAGGTGCAGGCGAACCATCCCGAGGTCGCCAAGCAGCTCGCCTTCCAGCGTCAGCCGGACGACCTGCAGGCTTGGACGGCCGCCTACGACCGCGTGCTCGCCGCCGGCTGAGCACCCAACCGTCGCGCATGCCGAGCGAGCTCTCCACCGCCCCGCCCCCCGCCGCCGGTCCCCCCCCGCCGCCGCAGGCGCCCCCACGCCTGCGGCGGCGGCGGCGCGCGGCCGCCAAGGGGCTGGAGCACCCGGCGATGGCGGTGCCGGCGCTCGGCTACATCGCGATCGCCTTCGCGGTCCCGGTCGCGATCCTGCTGCTCTACTCGCTGTGGAAGACGCAGGGCGGCGAGATCGTCCACGACTGGACGGTCGACAACTACAAGCGCGCACTGAGCGGGACGTACTTCGGCACGCTCATGCGCAGCTTCCTGTTCGTCGGGCTGTCGGCGGCGCTCGCGGTGATCCTGACGTTCCCGTTCGCGTACTTCGTCGCGCTCAAGGTCGCGCCCAACCGGCGGATCCTGTGGCTGCTGATCGCGATCATCCCGTTCTGGACGAGCTACCTGATCCGCGTCTACGCCTGGCAGAACATCTTCGGCGACACAGGGGTCCTCAACACGGCGCTGATGGACATCGGCATCGTCAACAGCCCGGTCGGCTTCTTCGGCCTCGACCGGCCCGCCGTCGTCATCACCTTCGTCTATCTGCTGTTCCCGCTCGCGTTCCTGTCGAGCTACATCGCGCTTGAGCGGATCGACCCGCGCCTGTTCGAGGCCGCCCGCGACCTCGGCGCCGCGCCGCGGCGGACGCTCGTGCGCGTGACGCTGCCGCTCGTGCGCACCGGCCTGCTCGCCGGCTTCGTCTTCTCGTTTATCTCGATGATGGGCGACTACGTGACCCCGACGCTGATCGGCGGCACGCGCGGGATCCTCTACTCGAACCTGATCGTCAACCAGTTCGGCGCCTCGCTGCAATGGGGCTTCGGCGCCTCGCTCGGGGTCGTGCTGCTCGTCTGCGTGCTGCTGATGCTTGTGCTGCTGCGTGCCGCGTCGGGCGGCGCCTCGCCGGCGGCCGGCGAGTACACGCGCCGCTACGCGAAGGAGCGCGCGCCATTCCTCGCCGCCTACTCGTCCGCGTTCCTCGCCTTCCTCTACGCGCCGATCGCGCTGCTGATCCTGTTCGCCTTCAACGACTCGGAGTCGGTCGGCCTGCCGTTCAGAGGCTTCACGACGCGCTGGTTCACCGTCGCGCTCAATGACCCGGCGTTCATCGACGCGTTCTGGACGAGTGTCCGCGTCGCGGTCATCTCGGTCTCCATCAGCCTCGTGCTCGGGCTGCTCGCGGCGATCTACCTCGCGCGGGCGAAGGGCCGCCTGCGCGGCATCGCGCTGTCGGCGATCTCGCTGCCGATGCTGATGCCGCCGGTCGTGCTCGGCCTGTCGCTGATCATCGGGATCAACGCGCTCGGCTTCGAACGCGGCCTGTGGACGATCATCGCCGGCCACATCCTGCTGACGCTGCCGATCGTCACCTTGCTGCTCGTCGTGCGCTTCGAGGGGCTCGACGCGACGCACGAGCTGGCCGCGATGGACCTCGGCGCGAAGCCGTGGCAGGCGTTCGTCCGCATCATCCTGCCGCAGGCGCTGCCCGGCCTCGTGGCGGCGGCGATGCTCGGCTTCGCCTTCTCGATGGACGAGTTCATCCTCACCTTCCTCGTGACGGGCAGCCAGTCGACGCTGCCGCTCTACATCTACGGGTCGCTGCGCTTCCAGGTGACGCCCGAGCTGAACGCGATCTCGTCGCTGATGCTGTTCGCGTCGTTCGCGCTCGTGCTGCTCGGCGCACTTGCAATCTACGGCCGCGGCCTGCTCGGCAAGCGCCGGGACAACCGATCGATCAACCCTTCAGGAGCCTTGCTGCCGTGACCTCGATCCTCCAGTGCACCGACCTCCGCAAGCAATACCCGGGGCAGGAGGACTACGCCCTCGGCGACGAGCAGCGGGGCGTCTCCTTCAGCGTCGAGCGCGGCGAGCTGTTCGCGCTGCTCGGCCCGAGCGGCTGCGGCAAGACGACGTCGCTGCGGATCGTCGGCGGCTTCACCGACGCCACCAGCGGCCGCGTCGAGATCGACGGCGCCGACGTCACCGACCGGCCCGCGCACCGGCGCCCGGTCAACACGGTCTTCCAGAGCTACGCGCTGTTCCCGCACCTGTCGGTCGGGGCGAACGTCGCGTTCGGTCTCGCGATGGCGCGCGTGAAGAAGGCCGAGTCGCGCCAACGCGTCGCCGCGGCGCTCGAGCAGGTCGGCCTCGGCGGCTGGGAGAAGCGCAAGGTCACCGAGCTGTCCGGCGGGCAGGCGCAGCGCTGCGCGCTTGCGCGCGCGCTCGTGAACCGCCCCGCCGTGCTGCTGCTCGACGAGCCGCTCGGCGCGCTCGACCTCAAGCTGCGCCGCCAGATGCAGGACGAGCTGGTCCACCTCAAGGCGACGACGGAGATGGCCTTCGTGCACGTCACGCACGACCAGGAGGAGGCGTGCGCGATCGCCGACCGGATCGCCGTCATGCACGAGGGTCACATCGTCCAGCTCGACACGCCGCTCGACCTCTACCGCCGCCCGAAGACCGCCTACGTCGCCGGCTTCATCGACGCCGGCAGCATCGTGCGCGGCGTCGCGAACCGCACGAGCGACACGGTCGAGGTCGCCGGCGACGATCTCGTCGTGCGTGGCCCGGCGCCCGCCGACCTCAACGGCTCGCGCGAGATCGCCGCCGTGATCCCGCCCGGCTGCGTGCACTTCGCGCGCGGCGAGGACGCCGCGGACGCGCCCGGCGTCGCCGGCGTCGTCGAGCGCACCACCTTCACCGGCTCCGTCTTCGAGACGTTCGTGCGCGTGAGCGACTCGCTGGAGATCCGCGTCGCGACGAGCCCCGAACGCGCGTCCGAGCTGCACGGCGTCCCCAACGCCGGCGAGCGGGTAACGCTCACGTGGCGCCCGGAGGACGTGATCTTCGTCTCCGACGACGACCCCGGTGCCCACGCTGCCGCCCACCCGACCGAGGAGCCCGCATGACCGCCTCCGTGAAGTCGCTCGCCTCGATCGAGCTGTACGACCGCGCCGCCGCGGTCACGCCCGGCAGCGTCAACAGCTGCCGGCGCAAGATCGACCCGCCAATCTGCTTCCGCCGCGGCGAGGGCGGCTACGTCGAGGACCTCGACGGGCGCCGCTACGTCGACTACCACGCCGCCTACGGCGCGATCCTCCACGGCCACGCGCACCCGCCGGTCGTCGACGCCGTGCGCGAGGTGATCGACCAGGGCGTGCTGTTTGGCGTCGGCACGACGGAGAACGAGTACCGCCTTGCGGAGAAGCTGGTGGAGCACGTCCCGTCGATGGAGCAGGCGCTGCTCTGCAACACCGGCTCGGAGGCGACGCTGCACCTGATCCGGCTCGCGCGCGGCGTCACGAGACGGCAGAAGATCCTCAAGTTCCAGGGCTGCTACCACGGCTTCCACGACTACGTGCTGCGCAACAACCAGAGCCCGGCGGAGCGCGTCGGCAAGCGCGACCCCGGCTCGGCCGGCATGCTCGAGGGGGCCTTGGATGCGACGCTCGTGGCGCGCTTCAACGACCTCGAGTCGGTCGAGGCGACGATGCGCGAGAACCCCGGCGAGATCGCCGCGGTGATCGTCGAGCCGATCGCGCACAACTCGCCGGCGATCATCGGCACCGACGAGTTCCTCGCCGGTCTGCGGGAGATCTGCGACCGCGAGGGCAGCCTGCTGATCTTCGACGAGATCGTCACCGGCTTCCGCCACCACATCGGCGGCTACCAGGCGATCTCCGGTGTCACGCCGGACCTGACCGCGGTCGGCAAGGGACTCGGCAACGGCTTCCCCGTCGCCGCGCTCGGCGGCCGGCGCGAGCTGATGGAGCGCTTCAACTGCCATCCGGACGGCGACGTCTTCTTCGGCGGCACGTATTGCGGCAACCAGGTCGGCCTTGCGGCCGGTCTGGCGACGATCGAGCTGCTGGAGGACGGCAGCGCTCACCAGCACCTGTTCGCGCTCGGCGACCGCATGCGCGACGGACTGCGCGCCATCGTCGAGGAGCTCGGCGTACCGGCACTCGTGAGCGGGTACGGGTCGATCTACATCTTGAACTTCTGGGAGGGCGAGCTGCACAGCTACGACGACGTCGTCCAGAACGACAGAGCGCGCCAGATCGCCTATCGGCGCGAGCTGATCGCACGCGGGATCTTCGAGATCCCGGAGGCGGGCGGCCGCAACCACATCATGGTCAGCCACACCGAGGACGACATCGACCGCAGCCTCGAGGCCGCCGCCGCGGCGCTGCGGGCCGTGTTCCCATAGGACGACCCCGAATCCCGAATCGAATGACGCCAGTGGCCTCCGCTTCCCGACCTTCCGCCTCCGCCATCGAGGAGCGCCTCGACGTCGTGCTCGTGCGCGAGAGCGCGGCGCGGCTCGGACTGCCCGATCAGGCGGTCGAGCTGGCGCTTGCGAGCGAGCGGGAGCTGCAGGTCGCGGTGCCGGTCACGCTCGACAGCGGCGACCAGCGCGTCTACACCGGCTACCGCATCCAGCACAACGGCGCGCGTGGCCCCTTCAAGGGAGGCGTGCGCTACCACCCCGATGTCGACCTCGACGAGGTGCGCGGGCTCGCGAACCTGATGACGTGGAAGTGCGCGCTCGTGGGGATCCCGTTCGGCGGCGCAAAGGGCGGCGTCACCTGCAACGGGCGCGAGCTGAGCGACGGCGAGCTGGAGCGGCTGACGCGCGCCTATCTGCGACAGATCGAGCCGATCATCGGGCCCAACCGCGACATCCCCGCGCCGGACGTCAACACGAACGCGCGCACGATGGCCTGGATGATGGACGAGTACAGCGTGCTGCACGGGCACACGCCGGCCGTCGTCACCGGCAAGCCGGCGTACCTCGGCGGGACCACGGAGCGCGAGGGGGCCGTCGGTCGCGGGATCGCGCAGCTGTTCGGCGAGATCGCGCGCGGCCGGGACCTCGACCCGGCGGACGTGCGCGTCGCGGTGCAGGGCTTCGGCAAGGTCGGCGCGGCGACCGCCGTCCACATGGCCGAGCTGGGCTGCCGGATCGTCGCGGTCGCCGACGCCCAGCACGCGGTGCACGCGCCCGCCGGCCTGGACATAGGCGCCGCGGAAGCGCTCTGCGCCCGCGGCGGCTCGCTCGCAGAGCTGGAGGGGGAGGGGGTCGAGCTGCTGGCTCCCGACGAGATCGTCGACGTCTCGGCAGATGTCTTCGTCCCGGCAGCGCTCGGCGGGCTCGTCGGTGCGGTCGAGGCCGAGCGGCTCGACGCGCAGATCGTGATCGAGGGCGCGAACGCGCCGCTGACGGTCGACGCCGACGCGCTGCTCGCCGAGCGCGGGACGCTTGTCGTGCCCGACGTGCTCGCGAACGCGGGCGGCGTCGTCGTCTCCTACTTCGAGTGGGCCCAGAACCTGCAGCGCTTCGGCTGGGACCGCGAGACGATCATCGCGCGGCTCGGCTCGGCGATGCGCAGAGGCTGGGCGACCGTCGAAGCGCGCGCGGAGGCTCAGGATCTGACACCGCGCAGGGCCGCCTACGACGTCGCCGTCGACCGCGTCGCCGAGGCGATGATCACGCGCAAGACGGCGTGGTGAGCGACGTGAGCGCCGCCTCCTCGACCCGCCCGGTCGTTGCACCGCTGCGGCTCGCGAACGGGCCCGGCTCGTGGGCCGTCGACGCCGCCGGCGATCCGCGCAACCCGCCGTGGCGCGACGTGCTGCGCGCGGTCGCCGCCACCGGCTACGGCTGGACTGAGCTGGGGCCCTTCGGCTATCTGCCGGAGGACCCGGGCGTGCTGCGCGACGCGCTCGCGGAGCACCGGCTCGGCGCGGTCGGCTCGTTCCTGATGGAGCCGCTCGACGGTGCGCCGGACGTGCTCGGCGGGCACGCGCGGCGGACGGCGCGCTGGTCGGCGGCGGCCGGCGCGAGCGTGCTCGTCGTGCTCGACGCGGGCGACGAACCGCGGCGCCTCGGCGCCGGGCGCTCGGCGGATGCGCCGCGTGCGAGCGCGCGGGCGTGGGCGGCGCTCGTGGAGGGCGCACGCCGCGTCGCCGCGGAGGTGCGCGACGCCGGGCTCGTGCCTGTCTTCCACCCGCACGCCGGCACGCGCGTCGAGTTCGCCGACGAGGTCGACCGCCTGTTGGCGGACGTGCCGGAGCTGATGCTGTGCCTCGACACCGGCCACGCCGCCTACGCCGGCGACGACCCGCTCGACCTGTTCGCGCGCCATGCCGACCGCGTCGCCTACCTGCACCTGAAGGACATCGACGACCAGGTGCACGCCTACGCACTCGGTGACCGCATCGACTTCGCGGCCGCCGTCGCGCGCGGCGTGTTCGTCCCGCTCGGCACGGGCGCGATCGACTTCCTGGCGCTGCGCGACGCGCTGCGCGCGCACGGCTTCGACGGGCTCGCGCTCGTGGAGCAGGACGTCGCGCCCGGCGAGCTCGAGCGCGCTCCGCGCGATGCGCGCGCCAGCCGCCGCTACGCCGAGCGCATCGGCCTCGCGCGCACCGCCGCCGCGGACGCCGCGACCGCAGTCCCCACTTCACCCGACCGCTCCCAAGGAGGACCTCACGGTGTTTGACTCCCACTCGACCTCGATGAACGGCCGCGGCGGGGAGGCGACCGAGCGCCTGACGGCCGCGCAGGCAGTCGTGCGCTTCCTGCAGGTCCAGCACAGCGAGCGCGACGGTGTGAGCCGCCGGCTGATTCCCGCGATGTTCGGCATCTTCGGGCACGGCAACGCCGCCGGCATCGGACAGGCGCTCGCCGAGGTCGGGACCGAGCTGCCCTATTACCAGCCGAAGAACGAGCAGGCGATGGTGCACGCCGCGATCGGCTACGCGAAGTCGCAGGCACGCCTCGCGACGCTCGCGTGCTCCGCCTCGATCGGGCCGGGCGCGACGAACATGCTCACCGGCGCCGCGACCGCGACGGTCAACCGCGTGCCGGTGCTGCTGCTGCCGTCCGACACGTTCGCCAACCGCCGTCAGGGGCCGGTGCTGCAGCAGCTCGAGCACCCGGTCGACGCGGACCTCACGGTCGACGACGCGTTCCGTCCCTTGAGTCGGTACTTCGATCGCATCACGCGCCCGGAGCAGTTGCTCACCGCGCTGCCCGAGGCGATGCGCGTGCTGCTCGACCCGGCCGACACCGGCGCGGTCACGATCAGCCTCCACCAGGACGTGCAGGGTGAGGCGTACGCCTACCCGCGCGCCTTCTTCGAGCCGCGCACCTGGCACGCGACGCGCCGGCCGCCGGCTTTGGACGAGCTCGCGCGCGCGGTGGAGCTGCTCGCCGGTGCGGAGCGACCGCTGATCGTCGCGGGCGGGGGCGTCCACTACGCCGAGGCGGGGGAGGAGCTGGCGGCGCTGTCGGAGCGCTTCGGCATCCCCGTCGTCGAGACGTTCGCCGGCAAGTCGGCGACGCCGGCCTGCTCGCTGCTCGTCGGCGGGGTCGGCGTGACCGGCACGCAGTCGGCCTACGAGCTGGCGCGGCAGGCCGATGTGGTGCTGTGTGTCGGCACGCGGCTGGCCGACTTCGCGACCGGCTCACACTCGCTGTTCCAGCATCCGGGCGTGCGCTTCGTGACCGTCAACGTCGGCTCGGCCGACGCGCACAAGCTCGGCGCGGCGCCGGTGGTGGCGGACGCAAAGCTGGCGCTGCCGGCGATCGCCGAGGCGCTGGCGGGGCGCGGGTTCGCGACGTCCGAGGACTTCCGCGCTGACGTGCGGCGCGCGATGGACGGCTGGCGCGAGACGCTCGAGGCCGACCTCGCACCGCGCGAGGGCGAGCGGATGAGCCAGGCGCAGGTCTTCCGCGCGGTCAACGAGTCCTCCCAGGCGGGCGACTGGGTCGTGGCGGCGGCCGGCAGCCCTCCGGGTGATCTCGTGCGCCTGTGGGACGCGACGAACGGCACGCGCTGCGCGCTGGAGTTCGGCTTCTCCTGCATGGGCCACGAGATCCCCGCCGGCCTCGGCGTGCGGATGGGGCGGCCGGACGAGGGCGAGGTGCTCGTGCTGATCGGCGACGGCACGTACCTGATGGGGCACGGCAGCGAGCTCGTGACGGCGATCCAGGAGGGCTTGAAGATCACCGTCGTGCTGCTGGTGAACCACGGCTACCAGTGCATCCGCGACCTGCAGATGGACAAGGCCGGAGTCGACTTCGGCAACGAGTTCCGCCGCCGCGGGGAGGATGGGCGGCTGAGCGGCCCGAGCGTCGAGGTCGACTACGCCGCGAACCTGCGCAGCCTCGGCTGCCGGGTCCTGGAGGTCGACGAGCTCGACGGCGTCCGCACCGCGCTCGCCGACGCGCGCGAGGAGACCGGCCCGGTCGCGATCGTCGCCCACGTCGAGCCGCACCGCGCGCTCGTCGGGTCCGAGACGTGGTGGGACGTCGGCGTCCCACAGGTCTCCGACCTCGAGGAGACGAAGCGCGTCGTCGAGCAGCACCACGAAGGCGCCCGCACCCAGCGCTTCTACTACTCGCCTGTCTGAACCGAAGCTCCCCCCTCCGGCTCCCCCCAGGGCCTGCGCGCCGTCCCCTTCCCCAAGGCGCGCAGGCCTCGCCGGAGCTCGTCAGACGTGGGCAAGCGCGAGCGCGCGGGCGAGGCCGGTGTCGATCTGGGCCAGGAGCCAGTCAGGCACGGCTCCGATGCGCTCCTCGAGGGCGTTGCGGTCGACGGTCGCGATCTGTGTGACGTTGAGGACGGAGTCCGCTTCCAGGTCGGCGACATCGGCTGGTATCGCGACGTTGCCGGGCAGCGCGGCGAGCTGTGCGTTGGTCGTGACGATCGCTACGGTGACCGTGCGCAGGTTGGAGCGGTTGTAGTGGTCGGCGCTGATGATCAGTACGGGTCGGCGCAGAGCGGGGGCGGACCCTCGGGGCAGGCCGAGATCGGCCCACCACAGCTCACCTCGCAGCATCAGCGCTGATCGTCGGCGGCCAGCGCGGCCGCGGCCGCGTCCGTGAACGCATGGTCAGCTGGGAGGCCGGCGATCGCACGGTTGATCGCCTCGGTCGTGCCGTCGTCGTCCAGTGCGTCGAGCGCCTTCTCTGCCGCGCGTGAGAAGAACTCGCTGCGTGAGACGCCCAGCCGCTTGGCGGCGTGGTCGACGCGGTGGAAGGTGTCGTCGGGGACTGAGATCGCGGTCTTCACACTGAGCAGTATAACCTGGTCATACCCGACTGCAACCGCTGCCGTGCGCCTCAGCCCGCGTACGCCCCGCCCGACCGCCGCGCCGTGAGGCCGCCGTCCACCAGCAGCGTCGCGCCGGTCACGTAGCTGGCGGCGTCGGAGGCGAGGAAGGCGATCGTTCTGGCGACCTCGTCGGGCTCGCCGATGCGGCCGAGCGCGACGCCGGCCGCGAGGCGGGCCTCTCTGTCAGGCGCGATCTCGGCGTCGTCGGCACCGGAGACGAGGCGGGTGCGCGTGAAGCCGGGGCAGAGGCAGTTGACGCGAATCCCGTGTCTGCCGTAGTCGAGCGCGAGGCTGCGCGTGAGGCCGATCAGGCCCGACTTCGCGGCCGCGTAGGGGAAGAAGCCCTCGATCGTCACGAGGCCGTGGATCGAGGAGACGTTGACGATCGAGCCGCCGCCGGCCGCGCGCATGTGCGACAGCACATGCTTCGCCGTCAGCCACGAGGACTTGAGGTCGATCGCGAAGAAGCGGTCCCACTCCTCCTCGGTCATCGCCTCAGCGTCGAAGTTGGCGTTCACGCCGGCGTTGTTGACGAGCACGTCGGGCGGACCGAGATCCTCCGCGCACCGCGCCACAAGCGCCGCGACATTCTCACCGTGTGCGACATCGCAGACCGCGAAGCGGACCGTCGAGCCGCCGCCGGGCAGCGACGCCTCGGCCGCTCGCCCGACCTCCTCGGAGCGCCCGCAGAACAGCACGCGCGCGCCGCGGCCCGCCAGCTCCGCGACGGTCGCGAGGCCGATCCCGCGCGAGCCGCCGGTCACGATCGCGACACGGCCGGCGAAGTCCTGCGCGGCAGGGGCGGGCGGGGCCGCCTCCGGGCTGGGGTCTGACGTCATCGCTCCTCGCTTTCGGCTCGCAGTCGTTGCGCCCTGCTCATCATAGAGATAGGATCACTTGATCTCTATTCCCGAGGAGACGCGATGACGCCCCCCACCACAGCCGACGCCGTCCTCGGCGCCTACGAGCTGCCGGACGAGCTGCGCCTGTTGCGCGAGACCGTCGCCGACTTCATGGCCCGCGAGGTCGCGACGGCCGAGCACGGCGAGGACCCCGACGCCTTCAGACTGCCGCCCGCGAAGCTCGCACCGCTGCAGGCGAAGGCGAGAGAGGCCGGCCTCTGGTGCCTCGCCTCGCCCGAAGAGCACGGCGGCGGCGGGCTCAGCCTGCTCGCGCAGGCGCTCGTCGCCGAGGAGGCGGCGCAGTGCCGCATGGGCGCATACATCCCCGCCTGCGGCGCGTTCGGCTTCGACCCGCCGAACGTCGTCTTCGAGGCCGGCACGCCCGAGCAGGTCGAGCGCTACGCGCTCCCCACGATCGCGACCGGCGAGAGAGCGTTCGTCGCGATCTCCGAGCCGGCCGGCGGCTCCGACCCCGCCCGCAGCATCGAGACGACCGCGCGCCGCGACGGCGACCGCTACCTGCTCAACGGCACGAAGTTCTGGATCACCGGCGGGCTCGAGGCGAGATGGGGGATCGTCTTCGCGCGCACCGGCTCCGAGAAGGGCCGCGACGCGATCTCCGCGTTCCTCGTCGAGCGCGACTTCCCGGGCTTCTCGGCGACCGAGATCGACGTGATCCGCTCGTGGTCGCCGGCCGAGCTGGTCTTCCAGGACTGCGAGGTGCCGGCGGAGAACCTGCTCGGCGCCGAGGGCCGGGGCTTCGCCGTCTGCCAGTCGTGGCTCACGCACGAGCGCGTCCCCTACTCCGCCGCCACGCTCGGCGTCGCGGTGGCGGCGCTGCGGCTCGCGGTCGAGTACGCGAAGGAGCGGCGCGCGTTCGGCTCGACGCTCGCGCAGAAGCAGGCGATCCAGTGGATGCTCGCCGACTCCGACATCGAGCTGCGCGCCGCGCGGCTGATGGTGTGGCAGGCCGCATGGCTCGCCGACCTCGGCCGTCCGTTCAAGACCGAGGCCTCGGCCGCGAAGGTCTTCGCGAGCGAGGCCGCGTGGAGAGTCATCGATCGCTGTGTGCAGATCCTCGGCGGCATGGGCGTAGCCAAGGAGTACCCGTTCGAGCGCTGGTTCCGCGAGCTGCGCATCAGACGCATCGGCGAGGGACCGTCCGAGGTGCACCGGCTCGTCGTGGCTCGCTCGCTGCTCGGCGACGCGATGCGGCAGGCCAAATAGGGAAGGAACGGCCGTGGCGATCGACTACGAGCTGCGCGACGGCGGCGTCGCGCTGATTACGCTCAACCGGCCGGAGCGGATGAACGCGCTCGACGCCGAGCACTACCGGCTGCTGTCGGAGGCGTGGCAGCGCGTGCGCGACGACCCGGAGGTGCGCGTCGCGATCGTCACGGGCGCGGGCGAGCGCGCCTTCTGCGCCGGCGCCGACCTGAAGGACTTCATCCCGAAGCCGGAGGGGCTCGATCAGTTCTGGCTCACCCAGCGCGACCAGCTCCTCAACCGCGGGCTGGAAGTGTGGAAGCCGGTGATCGCTGCGGTCGACGGCTACTGCCTCGGCGGCGGCATGACGCTGCTGCTCGCGACCGACCTGCGGATCGCCACCCCGTCCGCCAGCTTCGGCCTCGCCGAGGTCAAGCGCGGCGTGATCCCCGGTAACGGCGGCTCGCAGCGGGTGCTGCGCCAGCTCCCGCACGCGATCGGGATGGAGCTGCTGCTGACGGGCGACCGCATCGACGCGGCCGCCGCCGAGCGCTGGGGACTCGTGAACCGCGTCGTGGAGCGCGAGCAGCTGCTGGACGAGGCGTTCGCGCTCGCCGCGCGCGTCGCCGCCAACGCACCGCTGGCGGTGCAGGCGGCGAAGGAGCTGGCGCTGCGCTCGTACGACGTCGACCTGCCGACCGGGCTGCGCTTCGAGCAGACGATCCTGCGCCTGCTCCAGCACACCGAGGACGCCCAGGAGGGCCCGGCCGCGTTCGCGGAGAAGCGGCCGCCGGAGTTCCGCGGGCGATGAGCGCCGCGCCGCGCAGACCGCTCGACGGCCTCGTCGTCATCGACCTCGGCCAGATCTACAACGGCCCCTACGCCGGCCTGCTGTTCGCGCTCGCCGGCGCCACGGTCGTGAAGGTCGAGCCGCCGACCGGCGACCTGCTGCGCGTGCGCGGCGGGCGCGTGCGCGGCGCGCTCTATCCCTTCTGTGCACTGAACGCGAACAAGCGCGGCGTCACGCTCGACCTCAAGAACCCGCGCGGGAGAGAGCTGCTGATCCGCCTCGCGGCGAGAGCCGACGTGCTGATCGAGAACTTCCGCCCCGGCGTGATGGACCGCCTCGGACTGGGATCCGAGCAGCTGCTCGCCGCCAACCCCCGCCTCGTCTACGGCTCCGGCTCGGGCTTCGGCAGCTCCGGCCCGTACCGCGACTACCCGGCGATGGACATCACCGTCCAGGCGATCTCCGGCGTGATGAGCATCACCGGCTTTCCCGATCGCGAGCCGGTCAAGGCGGGCCCGGCGGTCGCCGACTTCGCCGGCGGCGTGCACCTCTACGCGGCGATCACCACGGCGCTGGTCGAGCGCTCGCTCACCGGCAGAGGGGTCGTCGTGGAGGCGGCGATGCACGACGCGGTGATCCCGTCGCTGTCCTCCAGCCTCGGTCTTTTCTTCGGCACGAAGGGATCGGTCCCGCTGCGCACCGGCAACCGCCACAACGGCCTCGCCGAGGCGCCCTACAACGTCTACGCCACGTCCGACGGCCACCTCGCGCTGATCTGCGTCTCCGACCGCCACTGGGACGCGCTGCTGGAGACGATGGGCCGGACCGACCTGCGCGCGGACCCACGCTTCGCCGGCATGGCCGAGCGCGTCGCGCACATCGACGACGTCGACGCGCTTGTCGCCGGCTTCGTCGCCACGCGCACGACGCAGCAGGCGTTCGACGAGCTGCGCGAGGGCGGCGTCCCGTGCGCGCCGGTGAAGGGCATCACCGACGTGATGGACGACCCGCACCTGCACGCGCGCGGGATGCTGCAGGAGGTCGACCACCCCGAGATGGGGCCGATCACCGGCTTCGGCTCGCCGCTGCGCTTCGACGGCGCACCCGCGACGGAGCTGCTCCCCAGCCCGGGCCTCGGCGAGCACAACGACGAGGTCGCGCGCGAGCTGCTCGGCTGCGGCGACGCCGAGATCGCGGCGCTGCACGAGGCAGGGGCGTTCGGCGCATGAGACGCGGCGGAATCGTGATCGCCGGCGTCGGCTCGACCGCCTTCGGCAAGCTGCCGGGTCGCTCGACGCTGTCGCTCAACGTCGAGGCCTGCCGCAACGCGCTCGCCGACGCCGGCATCGAGAAGGACGCGGTCGACGCCGTGTGGGCCAAGGTCCCCACCTCGGCTCTGGAGTTCCTCTACGGGATGAAGGTCGCCGCCGCGCTCGGGATCGAGCCGGACATGGGCGGCACGCTCGACCTCGGCGGCGCGTCCAACATCGCAATGATCGCCTCGGCCGCGCTCGCGATCGAAGCGGGGATGTGCCGCGTCGCGCTCGTCACGATGGCCGACAACCCGCGCACCGGCTCGCGCGCCGCCTACGGCCGCGCGGCGCAGGGCGACGCGGCGCCGTACGGCTGGACGGGGATCGCCGCCGGCTACGCGCTGATCGCCCGGCGTCACATGGAGCAGCACGGCACGACGGAGGACCAGCTCGGCGCGGTCGCCGTCGCCGCGCGGCGCCACGGCGCGGCGAACCCGGCGGCGCAGCTGCGCAAGCCGATCACCGTCGAGGACCACGCCGCCTCGCCGCTCGTGGTCGACCCGCTGCGGCGCGACGACTGCGCGCTCGTCACCGACGGGGCGAGCGCGGTCGTCGTGATGTCGGCCGAGGACGCGCGTGCGATGGGCGTCCGCGCGCCCGTGCCGATCCTCGGCATCGGCCAGGCGCACACCGCGCGCGACCTGCCCGAGCGCTCCTCGCTCACGCGCACGCGCGCGGCCGACGCGGGCGCGCGTGCGTTCGCGATGGCGGGCGTGGGGCCAGCGCAGGTCGACGTCGCGCAGATCTACGACTGCTTCACGATCACCGCGCTGATGACGCTGGAGGACTACGGCTTCTGCGAGGTGGGGGAGGGCGGCGCGTTCGTCGAGGGCGGACGGATCGAGCTGGGCGGCGCGCTGCCGATCAACACGAGCGGCGGACTGCTGTCGGAGTCCGGCCTTCCCGGCATGCAGCTGATCGCCGAGGCCGTGCGCCAGGTGCGGGGCGAGGCCGTGAATCAGGTCGACGGCGCGGGGATCTGCGTCGTCAGCGGCCAGGGCGGCGTCATGCACACGCACGCGACGCTGGTGGTGGGCGGATGAGCGACGGCTGGACGATCGAGGACTTTCCCCCCGTCGCGCGCCCGCACTGGGAGGCGTTGCGCGACCGCGGGGAGCTGCTGTTCCAGCGCTGCGCCGAGTGCGGGGAGCCGCGGCTTCCTCCACGCGCGGAGTGCCCGACGTGCCTGTCCCCGAACGCGACCTGGGAGGTCGCCGGCGGTGGCGGCGTCGTCGTGAGCTGGGTCGTCTACCACCACGCCTACGACCCCGCGCTTGCTGACGGCGTCCCCTACACCGTCGCCCTCGTCCAGCTCGACGAAGGCCCCCGGCTCCTCACCAACGTGAGCGGCGAGCCACTCACCGCCGGGGCTCGCGTCAAGCTCGCAGTTGAACACGAGGGCGCCATCGCCCTAGCTCGCTTCGAGTTGGAGTAAACAGCGCAGACGAGCAGGCGGCGCGCCAGCACCTGGGCAACCCGGACCGCCGGGCCCATTTGGCTACGCTCCCCGGCGCCCATGGCCGAGCCCAAAGACCAGAAGTCCTGGACCAGGTTCTACCGTATGGACACATGGCGACCTCACAAGACATCCGCGTGAAGATTCATCTCGAGGACGGCTCGATGTGGGCGACGGTCGATGACATGCCCGGCGTGTTCGCAACAGGGGACACGCTCGATGAGCTCCGCGAGAGCTTGCAAGAGGGTGTCGCGCTGTACCTTGCTCAGCCGGGCGAGGAGCCTCCGCCGGTCGACATCGTCTCTCTCGATACGGTCGAGACCTCGACGCAAGCTGCCTTCACGCTCACCTGAGCGAGCGCAACGCAGTCCGGCGGCGTTGTGGCCCTCAGGCCACCACCATCGCCCGATCCCGCAGCGGCCAGCGCGGCGAGGTCGTGCGGGGCGGGGTCATGCGGGCGTGGGCGAGGACGAGGTTCGGACGGCCGGAGGCGATCCCTGCGGCCAACGCGTCAGCGAACGCGTCGCCGACGCCGTCCACCGAGACCGCGTCGAGGCCGAACCCGCGCGCGATTGCCGCGAAGTCGGGCGTCACGAGCTCCGTCCCGAACGCGTTCTCGCTCACGTCCTTGCCGTAACGCAGCATCCCGTAGCCGCCGTCGTCCACGATCACGACGGTCAGCGGCAGCGCCTCCTCGACCACGGTCGCGAGCTCGCCGAGGGCGAACAGCGCGCCGCCGTCGCCGTTCAACGACACCACCGGCCCGCGCCCCGCCGCGGCCGCGCCGACGCTCGCCGGCAGTGCGAAGCCGAGCGTGCCCCAGCCCATCGGATAGTGCAGCGAGCGCGGCTCGCGCACGCGGTAGTAGGCGGACGCCCAGTAGCCCGGCACCGCCATGTCGGCGAAGACGATCGTGCCCTTCGGGATCGCGCGCTCGAGGTTCGCGAGGTACTCGGCGGCCTCGGCGGTGTCGGGCTCGGCGGCGATCTCCTCGAAGACCTCAGCCTCAAGCGCCCGCAGGTCACCCGCCCACGGTGCGCGCGGGTGCAGCCTGCACTTGAGCGGATCGAGCACGAGGCCGGCGTCGCCGACGACCACACGCTCCATCGCGTAGTTCTTCGTCGCATCGGCGGCGTCGACGTTGATCGCGATGCGCCGCTCCGGCAGCGGCAGCCGCCAGCCCTGGGTCATCATCTGGTCGAGGTCGCTGCCGACCACCAGCAACAGGTCCGCCTGCTCGATCAGTCCCGTGATCGCCGGCTCGTGCGGCGGCAGATTCACGAGCAGCGGGTGCGTGTCCGGCAACACCCCGCGCGCCTGGAAGGTCGTCACGACCGGCGCGCCGAGCTTGCGTGCGAGCGCGTCGAGCTGCGGGCCGGCATCGCGTCCGCCGCCGCCGACCCAGATCAGCGGCCGCTCGGCGGCATCGAGTGCCTCCCGCAGCGCCTCGATCCCGGCGGGGTCAGGGGTCGACTGCGCCAGCGGCTCGATTGCCCGGCCCTGGGCGCTGGTCTGCGCGGCGAAGCGGTCGGCGGGGTACTCGAGATAGACGGGTCCGCGCGGGGCGGTGAGTGCGAGCTCGAGTGCCTGCGCGGCCAGCTCCACCACGTCGTCCTCGCTCGTCGAGCGCAGCGTCGCCTTCGTGACCGGCGCGAACATCGCGCACTGGTCGAGGCACTCGTGCACGACGCCGCGGTAGACGCCGGGGCGCCGCAGGTCGGAGGGGATGTCGGTGCCGATCAGGACGACGGGCGATCTCGACGCCCACGCCTCGCCCATCGCGCCGAGCGTGTTGGCGACGCCCGGACCGGTCGTCGTCAGCGCGACGCCGACGCGGCCGGTCGTGCGCGCGTAGCCGTCGGCGGCGTAGACGGTGCCCTGCTCGTGGCGGCTGCCCAGGACGCGGATGCCGGCGTCCCGCAGATGCGGCCACAGCCCCATGTTGTGGATGCCGGGAAGGCCGAATACGAGGTCGACGCCGCTTGCGCTGAGCGTCCGCGCGATCTCCTGTGCCGCCGCTGGCATGTGGTCCGTCTCCTGAGGTTGCCAATGAGAAGAAGAGATCAAGTGATCGTATCTCTTTTCCGCACGCCCGTCGAGCGGGCGCCTCCGCCCGGCCCGTGCCCGCGTAGCCACTCCATCGACAGGAGGGCTCCTCGCTAGGGTCCGTCGCCATGTCGAGCAAAGCAAGAGCCGGTGAGGCCGAGGTGATCGCGTTCCGCGACGTCGCAGCGTTCGAGGCATGGCTCGACGGGCATGTCGACGTGCACGCCGGCGTGTGGCTGAAGCTGGCGAAGAAGGGGTCGGGGATCCCATCGCTGACGAGCGACGAGGCGGTCGACGTGGGCCTTTGTTACGGCTGGATCTCCGGTCAGCGCAAGTCGCTCGACGAGACCTGGTACCTGCAGAAGTACGTGCCGCGCCGGCCGCGCAGCCGCTGGTCGCAGGTCAACGTCGACAAGGTCGAGGCGCTCACCGCGGCGGGGCGAATGCGGCCGTCTGGGCTGGCCGAGGTCAGGGCCGCGAGAGCAGATGGTCGCTGGGCCGCCGCCTACGAGTCGCAGCGCAACGCGACTGTCCCGCCCGATCTCGCCGCTGCGCTGGCCACGAGCCCGCGCGCGGCTGCGGCGTTCGAGGCGCTCGGCAAGACCCAGCGGTACGCCGTGATCCTGGGCGTCGTCACCGCCCGCACGGACGCGGCTCGTGCCGCCCAGCTGCGCAGAGCGATCGCGGCGCTCGAAGCGTCCGCCGCCGGCTGAACCCGTCAGCGGCGCGCCGGCACGGAGTCCGCGCCGCGCTCCAGTCGGCTCACGTCGCGCACCGCGCCGGTGTCAGCGGAGGTCGCCATCGCCGCGTACGCGCGCAGTGCCGCGGAGACGGGCCGGTCGCGGCTGACGGGCCGGTAGCCGGTCGTCGCCTCCAGCCGCTCACGGCGTTCGACGAGCTCCTCGTCGGAGATCTCCAGGCGGATCGTGCGAGACGGGATGTCGATCGCGATCGTGTCGCCGTCCTGCACCAGCGCGATCGCGCCGCCGGCCGCCGCCTCGGGTGAGGCGTGGCCGATCGAGAGGCCGGAGGTGCCACCGGAGAAGCGTCCGTCGGTGATCAGCGCGCACTCGGCGCCGAGCCCGCGTGCCTTGATGTAGGAGGTCGGGTAGAGCATCTCCTGCATCCCCGGCCCGCCGCGCGGGCCCTCGTAGCGCACGACGACCACGTCGCCCGCGACGATGCGCCCGCCGAGGATCGCGTCGACCGCCTCCTCCTGCGACTCGACCACCACGGCCGGCCCGGTGAAGGTCCAGATCGACGGGTCGACGCCGGCCGTCTTCACGACACAGCCGTCCTCGGCGAGGTTGCCGGAGAGGATCGCGAGACCGCCGTCGACCGTGTAGGCGTGCGCGACGTCGTGAATGCAGCCGTCGGCCGCGTCGAGGTCCAGCGACTCCCAGCGCTCAGACTGCGAGAAGGCAGTCGCCGAGCGCACGCAGCCGGGGGCGGCGTGGAACAGCTCGATCGCCTCGTCGGTCGCGGTGCCGCTGCGCACGTCCCACGCGCCGAGCCACTCGTCCATCGAGGTCGCGTGGACCGTCTCGACGTCCTCGTGCAGCAGGCCGCCGCGCCGCAGCTCGCCGAGGATCGCCGGGATCCCGCCGGCGCGGTGCACGTCCTCCATCAGGTACGTGCCGTTCGGCGCGACCTTGCAGATGCACGGCACGCGTCGCGAGACCTCGTCGATGTCGCGCATCGCGAAGTCGACCTCGCCCTCCTGCGCGGCGGCGAGCAAGTGCAGGACGGTGTTGGTCGAGCCGCCCATCGCGACGTCGAGCGTCATCGCGTTCTCGAACGCTCTGCGCGTGGCGATGGTGCGCGGCAGCGCGCGCGCGTCGTCCTCGTCGTACCAGCGGCGGCACAGCTCGACGACCGTGCTGCCGGCGTCCTCGTACAGCTGGCGGCGCGCGGTGTGGGTCGCGAGCGTCGAGCCGTTGCCGGGCAGCGCGAGCCCGAGCGCCTCGGTCAGGCAGTTCATCGAGTTGGCGGTGAACATGCCGGAGCACGAGCCGCAGGTCGGGCAGGCCGCCTCCTCGATGCGGTCGAGGTCCTCGTCGGAGACGTCGCCGGAGACGGCGTCGGCGATCGCCGTGATCAGGTTGAGGCCCTTGCGGACCGTGCCGTCCACGAGCACCGTCGTGCCGCCCTCCATCGGGCCGCCGGAGACGAACACGGTCGGGATGTTCAGCCGCAGCGCCGCGTTCAGCATCCCCGGCGTGATCTTGTCGCAGTTGGAGATGCAGACGAGCGCGTCGGCGCAGTGCGCCTGCACCATGTACTCGACCGCGTCGGCGATCAGGTCGCGCGAGGGCAGCGAGTAGAGCATCCCGTCGTGGCCCATCGCGATGCCGTCGTCCACGGCGATCGTGTTGAACTCGCGCGCGATCCCGCCGGCTGCATGCACCGCGTCGCTGACGATCGTCCCGACCGGCGCCAGGTGCGTATGGCCGGGGACGAACTGCGTGTAGCTGTTGGCGACCGCGACGATCGGCTTGCCGAAGTCCTCGCGCGCGACGCCGGTCGCGCGCAGCAGCGCGCGTGCGCCGGCCATGTTGCGGCCGTGGGTGACGGTGCGGGAGCGGAGCGGTGGCATGGCGCAAGCGTAGATGATTGTCTAGCGCTGCCAGTAGCGTGCGCGGCTCCGTGAGCGCGCAGGCCGATCCCAGCAGCACGCGCACACGCACCCCCGCGCAGACGGCGCTCATCATCGGCGCCCTCGGCGTCGTCTTCGGCGACATCGGCACGAGTCCGCTCTACGCGGTCCAGACGGTCTTCAACCCGAGCGATCCGCATCCGGTCGCGGCGACGACGGACTACGTCTACGGCGTCATCTCGCTGATCTTCTGGAGCGTCACGATCGTCGTCACGCTGCTGTACGTGCTGCTCGTGATGCGCGCCGACAACGACGGCGAGGGCGGCATCATGGCGCTCATCACGCTGATCCGCCGGCGACGCCTTCCCGGCGGCACGCGCACGAAGCTGATGCTCGCGGCGCTGGGGATCTTCGGCGCCTCATTGTTCTTCGGCGACAGCATGATCACGCCGGCCGTCTCGGTGCTGTCGGCGGTCGAGGGGCTGAAGGTCGTCTCGCCATCGCTGGAGGAGCTTGTCGTGCCGATCACGGCGGCGATCATCGTCGTGCTGTTCGCGACGCAGCGGTTCGGCACGGCGTCGGTCGGGCGGCTGTTCGGGCCGGTGATGATCGTCTGGTTCCTCGTGATCGGCGTCCTGGGAATCTCGGGCATCGCGACGCATCCCGAGATCCTGAAGGCGCTCTCGCCGACGTACGCGCTCGGCTTCCTCGGCGGCCACTTCTCGGTCGCGTTCTTCTCGCTGGCGGCGGTCGTGCTGGCGATCACGGGCGCGGAGGCGCTGTACGCCGACATGGGTCACTTCGGCCGCAAGCCGATCGTGCGCGCATGGCTGCTGCTCGTGTTCCCGGCGCTGATCCTCAACTACATGGGGCAGGGCGCGCTGATCCTCGGTGACCCGGCGGAGAACATCGCGAGCCCGTTCTTCCTGCTCGTGCCGGACTGGGGTCGGCTGCCGATGGTCTTCCTCGCGATGGCGGCGACGGTGATCGCCTCGCAGGCCGTCATCACCGGCGCGTTCTCGGTCGCCTACCAGGCGGTCCAGCTCGGCTACCTGCCGCGGCTGCGGATCGCGCACACCTCGGAGCACACCGTCGGCCAGATCTACGTGCCGTGGATCAACTGGGCGCTGATGATCTCGGTGCTCGGGCTGGTGCTGGCGTTCGAGTCCTCGGCCGCGCTCGCGTTCGCCTACGGCGTCGCCGTCACCGGCACGATCACGATCACGACGCTGTTGTTCTTCTACATCGCGCGCGAGTACTGGAGAACACGGCTGTGGCTCGTGCTGCTCGGCGGCGGCGCGTTCCTGCTGTTCGACCTGATGTTCCTGGCGGCGAACCTGACGAAGATCGGGCATGGCGCATGGCTGCCGCTGCTGATCGGTCTCGCCGTCTTCACCGTCATGACGACCTGGCAGCGCGGCCGCGAGCTGGTGACCGTGCAGCGTCGGCGCGAGGAGGGCTCGCTGCGTGCGTTCGTCGACGAGCTGCACGCGCGGCCGACGTTGCAGCGCGTGCCCGGCACGGCCGTCTTCCTCAACCGCGCGAAGGAGACGACGCCGCTGGCGATGCGCGCCAACGTCGAGCACAACCGCATCCTCCACGAGCACGTCGTGATCCTCACGATCGAGACGCTGCCGCTCCCCCACGTCGCGGTGGAGGAGCGGCTCACGGTCGACGACCTCGGCTACGCCGACGACGGCATCACCCATGTCGAGGCGCGCTTCGGCTACATGGACGAGCCCAACGTGCCGCGCGTCCTGCGGCTCGCCGTGGACGCCGGGCTCGAGTGCCCGCTCGAGGTCGACGAGGCGTCGTACTTCCTGTCGACGATCGAGCTGACCGCCGGGGACGCGCCCGGCATGACGCGCTGGCGCAAGCGCCTGTTCGTCGCCACCGCCCACATCACCGCCGACGCCGCCGGATACTTCGGCCTCCCGCGCGAGCGCACCGTGATCATGGGCTCGCGGATCGAGGTGTAGCGGGTCATCTCGTTACAGCCCCAGCCGGCGCAGCCGCGGCAGGTCGTGATGCGCGACGTCCTTGCCCACCTGCACTGCCGTCTCGTCGGAGAAGCGGAAGTGGACGCCCTCCCAGACGCGGCCGTCGACGGTCTCCTGCGTCGGCGTCGACCAGCGCGCATACGTGTGCGTCACGCCCGGGGCGGTCGGGCTCGTGACGGCGATCGGCTTGATCGGCCGCGGTCCGATGAGCGCGCGCAGCACTGCCTCGGCCGTGCCCGCGTAGCCGGCGTGCCCGCTCGGGTACTCGGGGTGGCGCGGCGTCGCGAGCAGCGGCGTCCAGGTCGGGTCGGGGTCGACCGTGCCGGTGCGGATCGCCGTCACCGGGCGCCAGAACACGTACGTGTACTTCGCGTCGGCGATCGCGATCTGCTGGTCGATCTGGATCGCGTTGAAGGCCGCGACGAGCCGCGCCTGCCACGCGAGCGGCCGGTGCGCGTCGGCGATCGATGCGCGCAGGATCTGCGCGTAGGCATCGATCGACGCCTGCGCGACGAAGTTCGCGACCTCCGTCTGGCCGGGCGTGCGCGTGCTGCTGGTTGCGCTCCCGAGCGCGCGGATCTCGGCGAGCGCTCTCAGGTAGCGCTTCGACGTCAGGCTCGGCGGCGGGCCGGGGCGCAGCTCGTCGTTGGCGTGCAGCAGGAAGCTGCGCGCGCTCGGGAGCCCGGCGCGCACGACGGGCCCGAATGTCGGCGGCGTCAGCTGGTAGACGCCGGGCGCGGCGGCGGGCGGCGTCCACGGCACGTTCACCGAGGCGGTGTCCAGCCCGTCGCCGGCGCGCTCGGCGAGCACGACGGCGGCCTCGTGTCTGCCGGTCGCGATCCCGTGCGTCTTCGCGCTCCCGTCCGGCACGGTCGCGAGCGTCGCGGCGAGCGCGGCGTCGAGCTGCGGCGCCTGCGCCGGTACGAGCGCGACGAGCGCGTCGTGCAGCGCGGTCGCGAAGGCGGCCGTCTGGAACGCCGGCGCGTGGTGCTCGTCGACGGCGCGCGCGGCGGCAAGCCAGCTCACCGCCCAGATGCGGTTCTGCGTGACCTGCTCCGGCTGCGCGACCGCGGCGACGGTCGCTCTCGTGAGGTCGTACCACTGGAGGCCGAGGGCGGTCTGGTCAGAGGCGGCGGCGTCGTGGCCGCGCCACCGCCCGTGGTCGTGGCCGTGACGGTGCTCGTGCGCATGCCCGGGCGCGGGGCCGCGGTGGGCGCGCGCGTCGGGCACGAACAGCAGCGCGGCAAGCGAGGCCAACAGGAGTGCCGCCCGCGCGATGAGCACGAGCGTGTGTCGGGTGCGGGCGCGCGGCTTCACCGCGTGCAGGTGCGATTGCCTGGCGTACATGGAGAGAGACTCCGATCGTGTGGGCCGGGCGGAGCGCCCGACGCCGGAAGGTGGGTTCGAACGAGGGCCGCGCCCGAGGTCGTGTCTCAGGCGCGGCGGCTACATCGGCGCACCGCGCGGGAGTACCGCGGCATCGTCACGTGACCTCGCGCAGGTTGCCGCTCTCGACCTCGTAGACGAAGCCGCGCACGCGGTCGCGGTGGGGGACGAAGGGGCTCACCTGGATGCGGGCGATCGACTGGCGCACGTCGGCGTCGAGGTCGGGGAACGACTCCGGCGCCCACGGCGGCCGGATCCCGCGCTCGCGCTCGATCTGCGCACGCAGCTCGTCGTCGGTGAACGTCAGCATCCCGCAGTCGGTGTGGTGGATCAGCACGATCTCCTCGGTGCCGAGCAGCGTCTGCGAGATCGCCAGCGAGCGGATCGCGTCGTCCGTGACGACGCCACCGGCGTTGCGGATCACGTGCGCGTCGCCCTCCTCGAGCCCGAGCACGCGGGCGGGATCGAGCCGCGCGTCCATGCACGCGAGCACCGCCACGCGGCGCGCGGGCGGCAGCGGAAGGTCGCCCTTCGCGAAGCCGTCTGCGTAAGTTCTGCTGCTCTCGATCAGCTCGTCGGTGACGCTCATTCCGGCCTCCTGGAGTAAGAACCGCTGGGTCGCGATCTAATCTCTACAAAATCTGTAGGGATTGTATAGTATGTCTCGCATGCAGCGCACCGACGTCCACCAGCACCTGCTCGGCCCGGCCCTGATCGATGAGCTCGCGCGCCGAAGCCGGCCGCCGATGCTGCTGCGCCGGCGTCGCGGCTGGACGTTCCGGCTGCCGGGCGAGCCGGACAGCGTGCTGTCGATCGAGGCGACCGACGCGCAGCTGCGGGTCGCCGAACTGCGCCGCGACGGCGTCGACCGCGCGCTCGTCTCGCTGTCCACCGCACTCGGGATCGAAACACTCCCCGCGGAGGAGGCGGCGCCGCTGCTCGCCGCGCACCACGCGGGCGTCGAGGCACTGCCTCCGCGTTTCCGCGCGTGGGGCGCGGTGCAGCTCGGCGCGCCCGATCCGGCTGATGTGGACGCTGCGCTCACGCGCGGCGCCGTAGGCCTCTCGCTGCCGGCCACCGCGCTTGCGACACCGGCCGCGCTGGAGCACGTTGCGCCGCTGCTGGAGCGTCTGGAGCTGCACGACGCGCCGCTGTTCGTGCATCCGGGGCCGGTGGCCGCCGCGGACCGGTCCGGCGCGCGCGAGGTGCTGCCGCCGTGGTGGCCCGCGCTCACCGACTACGTCGCGCAGATGCACGCCGCTTGGTTCGCCTTCGTGCACGCCGGCCGCCGTGCGCACCCGCGCCTGCGCGTGCTGTTCGCGCTGCTGGCGGGCGCCGCGCCGCTGCAGTTCGAGCGCCTCGCCGCCCGCGGCGGTCCGGGCGCCGCCGCCGTGCGCGACAGCCTGATCTTCTACGACACCTCGTCGTATGGAACGCACGCGCTGCGGGCGATGGCCGGCGTCGTCGGTCCCGGGCAGCTCGTGCACGGGTCGGATCGGCCGGTCGTCGATCCGCCGGTGCCATCTGCTGAGACGGCGCTCGGTCGCGCATTGCTGCAGGTCAACCCGCACAAGCTGCTGACCGGCGAACGCGAACGGAGCTTCGCATGAGCGAGCACGACGAACCGATCGAGCGCCCGCTCGGCCGTGACCTGACCGGCGACGAGCTGCGCGCGGTCGCGGCGCAGATCGCGGCGCGGCCGGAGCTGTGGTCCGCGCAGGTCGACCACGATCCCAGCCAGCGCACGTACGCGGAGCTGCTGCGCGACGCGCACCTCGACGTGTGGCTGATCTGCTGGTCGGAGGACCACGACACCGGCTTCCACGACCACGACCTGTCGGCCGGCGCGGTGGCTGTCATCAGCGGCAGCGTGCGCGAGGAGCGACTCGCGCTCGGCCGCCCGACGGACGCCCCTATCGCCCGCACGGTGCGCGCCGGATCCTCCTTCGACTTCGGCGCAAGCGACATCCACCGCGTCCTGCACACCGGCTCCGAGCCGGCCGTGACGATCCACGCCTACTCGCCCCCGCTCTCGCGCATGGGCGCCTACGTCATCGAGCCCGACGGCCAGCTCCGCCGCCACGCGATCTCCTACGAGGAGGAGCTGCGGCCGCTGGACTCTGTGGGCGGTTGAGCGCGAAGGCCTGAAATCGCCTGCCATAGGAATTTCGACCTTCCCGACAAAGTCAGTGGAGAATGCGCTACAGTTCGGACATGGCAAATAACGTAAAGCCGGTCAGGAAACCAAGGTTTACGCGGCCGGCGCGAGCAGTGCGCGCGCACGCGCCCGCGAAGATCGATCGCGCGCCCGCGTCTCCGGGCCGCACGATCGCAGCGATCGACCACCCTCCAATCCGGGTCGATCGCAGCCCCATCCCCACGGCGACGGGCATCGCCCACCAGCTCGGCTGGCTCGATCGCGAGGCGGCGCTTGACGGCACGCCGCTGTCCGTCGGCGGAGATGGGTTTCGCCCGCAGGTCACCGCAAGCGGCGACCTGCGGGCGACGTCACAGGCGCCGCCGCGTCACTCTCTCCTCCGCGCGGCGGCGCCTGTTGACCACCACCTGTGGGAGGGCGACAGCACGCGCGCGCTGTGGGAACGCAGCGAAGCCCGCGCGACGCGGCTGATCGGCCTCACGTGGATCGAGACGTTCCAGGCGGTCATCGCCCTTCCTGACGCGGGGATCGTTGGCCCCGAGCAGCTCGCCGGCCGCCGCCTCGCGCTGCCGTTCGATCGCAACGCCTCGATCGACGTCCACCGCGCCGCCGCGAGTCGCGGCTTGCACGCGGCGCTCGGGCTCGCCGGGATCTTCCCGGGCGAAGTCGAGCACGTGGACGTTGACGCCTCGGATGAGCTGGGCGACCCCTACGCCGCTGAGCTTGCCGCCCTGACGAGCGGCGATGTCGACGCCGTCTTCGTCGCGGGTGCCGCCGGTGCCGCCGCGGCAGCCCGCATCGGTGCCTCGACGGTCGCCAACATCGGCCGTCACCTCGACCCAGCGGTGCGTACGAGCTCCACGACGCCGGCGGCGATCGTCGTCGACGCGGAGCTGCTCGAACGCGAGCCGAACCTCGTCGTGCGGCTGCTCGCGGTCCTCATGCGCGCTGGCGCGTGGGCTCAGCTCAACGCGGCTGACGCGACGCAGCTGCTCGCGCTGGAGACGGGCACCTCGGTGCGGGACGTGAAGACGGCGCACGGCGCCAACTGGAGTGACCAGCTCCACGTCGACCTCTCCTATCGCAAGCTCGACGCGCTTAGAGCGCAAGCCGACTTCCTCGTTACGCATGGCTTCCTCCAGCGCGCCGTCGACCTTGGCGCGTGGATCGATCCCCGCCCGCTCGGCGTCGCGCGCGAGCTATTGGCTGCGGAGCGCGTGGCCTGGGTCTAGGACCCAGGACCCGCCACGGCCCCTCTCGGGGTCGTGGCGTCGGTTCTACAGTCAGGCGCATGGGCTCGTCTCTCCTCAGCTTCCCCAGCCCCGTCAACGAGAAGGCGGCGCGCACCGTCGCGGCGGGGGTCGTCCTGCTGGCGGCGCTGACGCTCGTCACGTCTGCGTACTGGCTGCTGATCCCGCTCGCCTACGGGTTCCTCGCACGCACGCTCGCCGGACCGACGCTCAGCCCGCTCGGCCGCCTCGCGACCCAGGTCGCCGCGCCGCGCCTGGGTCCGCCGCGCTACGTTGCCGGGCCGCCGAAGCGCTTCGCACAGGCGATCGGCGCGCTGCTCTCCGCGAGCGCCGCCATCCTCGCGCTCGGCTTCGGCGCGCACACCGCTGCCGACGTGCTGCTCGCGATGCTGCTTGCCGCGGCGTTCCTCGAGGCGGCCTTCGCGCTGTGCCTCGGCTGCCGGCTGTTCGCACTCGGCATGCGCGCCGGCCTGGTGCCCGAGCGCGTCTGCCTGGAGTGCGCGGACCTCACCCGTCGCTCGGCGGCGTGACGTACGCCTTGCCGAGCAGGGTGGGGGCGAAGGAGCCGGCGCTTGCCGCGCGGGCGAGCGGTCTGAGGGCGAAGAGGTCCTCGAGCGAGCGCAGGAGGGCGTAGGGGTCGTAGGCGGTGGCGCCGGTGCCGCCGGCCTGCGCGTACTGCGAGACGAGCAGGGCGCCGTTTCTCACCGGGGCGTCCGCGGCCGGCGGCGCGGCGGGATCGGCGGGCGGGGTGACGTCGCCGGCGAAGGCGACGATCAGCAGGCCGTCCGCTCTGTACGCCGGGGAGGCGAGAATCTTCGGGACCCACGTCGCGAGGAAGGCGTCGGCCGCGGCGAGCCCGCCGGGCGAGCCGTCGATGCACGGCGACTCGGTCCCGTCGTTGCAGAGACTCGGCGCGATGTACGCGAGGTTCGGTGTGTCGCTCGCCGACGTCAGGTCGTCTTCCAACTCCGCGAGGGAGCCGTCGTTCGCGTCGCAATCGCCGAGGTCCAGGAGCGAGTGGTAGTAGACGAACGGGTTGTGGCGTGTCGCGTAGCCGTCGCCGGGGCGCGCTCTCAGCGTGTCGTCCACAGCGTTCGATGCCGGCCGGCGGCACGTCGCCTTCGGCGCCACGCCGGGCGCAGGCGCCGGGCCTCTGTCGAGGTCCTCGACGTAGGCACGCCACTCGCGTCTGCTCGCGCTGAGCTGGTCGGCCAGCGTCGTGACGGTGTTCGGGTAGACGCAGCCATCGGCCGTGATCTCGCCCGTTCTCGACGGCGCGCTCGTCGGCGGGATCTCCCTATAGGTCAGGCAGTCGGTGCGCGTGTCGGCGTTCGGCGGCTGCCCGCCGATCATTGCCAACGTGTCCGGCAGTCCGGCACGGCCGAGCGAGCTGTAGCCGGTCAGCAGCGTGCCCTTGGGACGCAGCGTCCCGTTCAGATACGTCGCCGGGGAGCCGCTGCCGAACGTCGCGTCGAAGCCATGGCCGGCGAGCACGATCAGGAAGACGTGTCTGATCTTCGTCGGCTCCGGCTCGGCTGCCGCTCTCGGATCCTCGCCGCCGCTCCCGCTGCCGCCGTCGCCCTCTTCGGCGCCCTCGTCCGCCGGCGCGGTGTCGGTCGTCTCGCCGGCGGAGCCGTCGTCGAGCGTCCCGACCTCGTCGGCCGGCGAGTCGGCGGAGCCTTCGTCCGAGAACTCGTCGGTCGAGCTCGTGTCGGCCGTGTCCTGCGCGCCGAGGCCCGGCGCGTCGACCGTGATCGGCTTGCGCTGCGCGACGAGCGCGGCGTTGGAGGCTTCGGCGCCGCTGCCCTCGCGCAAGCCCGCGCCCAGCACGACGAGCGTGCACAGCAGCGAGAGGGCGACGACGACGCGCAGCTGGAGGTGCGTCACGGCGCGGCTCCGCTCGATCCGTTCGTGCGCGAGATCTGCTGCACGACGGTCTGCGCCGTCGGGTCCGCCGGGAGAGAAGCGGCGAGCGGCTGTCCGCAGCTTGGGCAGAAGCGCGCCTGCGCGTCATGCGGCGTTCCGCACGCGGAGCAGGCACCGGTGGGGAAGGGGGCGGGAAGCGGATTCCCGTGCAGCTCGCGCTCGATCTGCGCGAGGTCGGCGTCGACGCGCTGCAGCTCGGCGGCCTTGCGCGTCAGCACGTCCATCCGCACGTGGTCGCGAATCGCCATCTCGTAGAAGACGCCGCCGAGGTCGGCCTGCAGCAGCGCGAAGCGCTCGGTCAGGCGCTCGCGCCGCGCGAGCAGGTCGCGGTCGCCCTGCTCGCCGGCGACCGGCGCGCGCCCGGCCTCGCGCCACGCCTGCGCGGCCAGCTTGTCGGCCGGGACCATGCCCGCGGGCGGTGCGTCGCGCTGGCGGCGGACGCGGATGCGGTCGAACAAGCTCACGGGATGATGATCTGGTCGGGCAGGTTGCGCTGCTGCTCCACGTACGCTCTGCCCTTCGAGTTGACGATGTGGTCGAGCGCTCTTCTGCTCTCCTCGATCTGCTGAGGCGTCACCCTCGAGTCGGTCAGGCTGCGTGCGCTGCCGTATCTCGTTCTGGCGATCACCTCGCCCTTGGCCGGGTCGCTCGTGTCGCCTCTCGACGCTCTGGAGTCCGAGCCGCCGCTGCCGCTGCTCGACGTGTCGGAGCCGGCGGCCGTGCCACCGCCCATCACGTTCACGACCGGCGCCTTCTGCGCCTTGAGCGCGTCGACGAGCTGCTGGTCGTTCCCGCTGCCGCGGCCGACGACGATCCCGAGCGCCGCGACGAGCGGAAGCAGCGCAAACACGAGCGCGAATCTGGTGCGGGAGGCGGAGCCGGCGGCTGCCTGACCAACGGCGTTTGTCGCCGGCGCGGTCTCCGCCGCCCGTGCGCGACGCGCGGACTCGACGAAGTAGCGCGCGGCCGGGTCGTCGGCGTGCGCGCGGCGGGCACCGCAGACGACGCAGTAGCGCTGGCGCTCGGCGAGCGGCGCCTGGCAGTGATCGCACAGCTCCCACGACGTCGCGTGGGCTGCGGCGGGCGGTGGCGTGGGATCCGTGAACGTCATCGTCGTGCTCTCCTCACTCGAAGATCGTCGGCAGTGCGTGGACGCGCGCCGTGTGATTGCCGGGTGCGCCGAACAGCGCGACGCGCGCGCTCGCGCGACCGCGCGAGCCGAGGTGTCTGACCGTGGCCGTGCCGGCGGCCACAACGCGGCCGCCGGCCCGCACGACCGCGTAGACCTGCAGCCCAAACTGCGGGACGTCCGACTCGTTGACGACCAAGACGCGGACGGCTGCCGGTGCCGTGTGGCGTCTTGCTGCGTGTCTGCCCCTGTCCGCCGCCGCGCGTCTCGCCGCCGGCGCCCGCTCGACCGTCGCCGCAATCCGGGGCGGCGTGCCGGACTCGTCCGCCCGACCGGCGACCGCGTACGGTCGCCCGGCCGGCAGCGCGCGCCGCGTCGTGAAGATCCACGTCGTCGTCTCGCCGGCGCCGATCGCCGGTACGTGCGTCTGGAACCACGCGAGCCCCCGGCCGCCGTTCAGCTCTGTGCGGTGGTCGTCGGCGCCGCGCACGCCGACGACCACCGGCACATCGGTCAGCGCGCTCGGGCCGCGGTTGCGCAGCGTCACGACGAGAGCACCGCCATGGCGGCCGCGCACGCGATCGACGTGCAGTACGTACACGTCACGGCTGCGCCCGCCAAGCCACAGCGGCTTGCGCCCCTCGACCGTGCGGTCGGCGACGAGCTTCGCGCGCGCGTTCTTGTCCTGCGTCGAGACGCAGCCGGACAGGCCGCTACCTCCGATCGCGAGCACGAGCGCAGTTGCCACGACGCGCCTACCCGAACCCGCCACTGACGTACTCCTTCGTGCGCGCCTCGCGCGGGGCTCCGAAGACCTGCTCCGCGGGCCCGAACTCGACCAGCTCGCCGAGGTACATGAAGGCGACGCGGTCGGCGATGCGGTAGGCCTGCTGCAGGTTGTGCGTGACGATCACGACCGCGACCTGCTCGCGCAAATGCACGATCAGTTCCTCGATCCGCTGCGTCGAAGCCGGGTCGAGCGCCGAGCACGGCTCGTCGAGCAGCAGCACCTCGGGATCGGCCGCGAGCGCACGCGCGATGCAGAGCCGCTGCTGCTGGCCGCCCGAGAGCCGCAGCGCGGGATGGGCGAGGTCGCTCGCGACCTCGTCGTACAGACCCGCGCGCTCCAGCGCGCTGCGCACCGCCCCCTGCAACGCGGCCTTGCGCGGCCGCCGCGACGCCTGCTCTCGCAGCACGTAGGCGACGTTGTCGAACACGCTCATCGGGAACGGGTTCGGCTGCTGGAAGACCATCGTCACGCGGCGGCGCAGAGCCGTCGGCTCCAACGTCGCGATGTCCTCGCCGTCGAGCAGGATGCGGCCCTTCATCGAGGCGGTCTTCGTCAGCTCGGTGAGGCGGTTGAGTGAGCGCAGCAGCGTCGTCTTGCCGCAGCCCGACGGGCCGATCAGCGCAAGCACCTCGCCCTGGCGGATCGGCAGCGAGACCTCCTTCACCGCGAGCTTCGAGCCGTACGCGATCGAGAGGGCGTCAACGTGCATGCGGTCTACGGCCAGCGGCGAGGAGCCGATCTTGCGGCGCGGGGCGCTCGTGAAGCTGGGCGCGCCCGGAACGGTGCTACCAGCAGGCATCACGACGGTCGGCTGCTCCGCCGGTTCGATCACCTGCGCCTCAGTCCCCGTCAGCGGCAGCCGGCGCACCGGCGGCGGACTCGCGTTCATCATCTCCAGCGCCTCCCGCGTCGTGCGGCGACGTCCACCGCGAAGTTCAGTGCAAGGACCATCGACAGCAGCACGAAGCCGGCGGCGAACGCCTTCTCCGGCTGGTTGATCTCGCCGGTCGGCGCGTTCGCGTAGACGAACGTCGTCAGCGTCGATCCCGTCCCCTTCAGGGTGCTGAGCAGCGGCACATCGCCGGACTCGGTGAAGCGCAGCGTCGCGCCGAGCAGGATCACGATGATCGCCGTGTCGCCGATGATGCGCCCGACGCCGAGCATCGCGCCGGTGACGACCGACGGCCGCGCCGCCGGCAGCAGCACGCGGCGCGTCGTCGCGATGCGCGTCTTGCCGACGGCGTAGGACGCCTCGCGCACATGGCCGGGGATCGCCTGCAGCCCCTCCCGCACGTTCGCGACTATCAGCGGCAGCGCGATCAGCGACAGCATCGACGCGGCGGCGAAGAACGAGCGGCCGTAGACGACGCCGTCGTTCGTGCGCGACAGGAACGCGAACGCGCCCTGCTCGAACAGCAGCGTGCCAAACAGCGCGAAGACGATCGACGGCGAGCCGGCGAGCATCTCGATCGTCGACTCGGTCACACGCGCGAGCCACGACGGGCGCCCGTACTCGCTCAGCCACACGCCGATCGCGAGGCCGAGCGGGAAGGCGATCGCCATCGCCATCAGCGCGACGATGACCGTTCCCATCAGCGGGTCGAGGAAGCCGCCCGACGCTCTCTCGGTCACGCCCGCGGCGGGGTGGGTGACGAACAGCTCCGGGCGGACGTAACGGATCCCCTGGACCATCATGTAGAGCACGATCGCCGCCGTGACGGCGAGGAACGTCAGCCCAAGGAACCACGCGAACGCGAGCCCGAGGCGGTCGGTCCAGCGCCAGGAGGCGCTCGAGTCCCGGGCCGATCTGCGCGCCGCGGGCGGAGCGCTCGGCTTGGGCGGCGCCACAGCACTCACGCCCGCACCCCATATCTCTTCATCGGCTGCTTCGCCGCCCAGCCGGCGAGCGACAGCATCGCGGCGCTGAACAGCAGCACCGCGGCCATCGCGAAGATCGTGTGGCGCATCGGCTCGGACGTCAGCTCCTCCGCCGTCTGCAGGATCGTCGCCGCCAGCGGCCGCGTCGGCTCGACGAAGAAGATCAACCCGTCGGCCGGGTTCGGCGCAAACGACACGCCCCCGGTGACCATCGCGAGCATCACCGTCTCGCCCAGAGCACGCGCCGTGGCGAGCACCGTGCCCGCGACGAGGGCGGGGCGGGCGGTGCGCACGCCGATCTTCCAGAACGTGCGCCAGCGGTTGATGCCGAGCCCGAGCGAGCCCTCCAGCCAGCCGCGCGGCACCGCGCGCAGGCCGTCGGAGAAGACGGCGATCATCAGCGGCGCGATCATCAGGCTGAGGATCAGCACGCCCGCGAGCAGGCTGTAGCCGCTCAGCGAGACGATGTAGGCGACCGAGCGGCGGTTGCCGTCCGTGATCACGTGGTTGCCGATGAACGGCACCAGGATCAGCACGCCGAGCAGGCCGAAGATGACGGACGGCACGCTCGCGAGCAGCCGCACGACCGGCTCGAGGATGCGCTTGATCGCCTCCGGCGCGAACTCGACGACGAAGACCGAGACGAACAGCGCGCTGACGAAGCTGAGCGTCACCGCGCCGAGGGTCGTCAGCAATGTCCCCCAGATGATCGGCCACGCGTGGAACGTGTAGACGGGTCTTCTGAGCAGGTTGGCCGAGGTGTAGATCTCCTGCACCTGCTGGTCCGGGTTGCCGTCGGCGCCGAACCAGCCGAAGCCGTTGTGGTCGAACGACGGCCACGCCTCCTTGAAGACGAAGACGACCAGCAGCAGCACGAACAGCAGCACCGCGCAGACCAGCGCGCCGAGCATCAGCTCGGCGCGCTGGTCGGGCAGCAGCCCGCGTGACGCTCGATGTGTGCGACTCGCTAGCGCCATCGGGTCACGGTTACTTCTTCTTCGCCTTCTTCTTGGGCTTCTTTGGCGGGTTCTTCGCGTTGAACGCGGGCACCGCGCCGGCCTTGGCGATGATCTTGCCGGCGGCATAGCTCGTGCGAATCCAGTCGCCGAATCTCGTCGCCGCCTTGTTCGGCTTCGACGCCGGCAGCACGATCCAGCCGTAGCGCGAGAGCGGGTACTTGAGCGTCTTGATCGCGCTCGCCTGGCACGGCTGACCCTCAAGCTTGAGGCGCTTGACGCCGCTGCCCGGGCCGGAGTTGGCGAGCCCGACGTAGCCGATCCCCCCGTTGTTTCTCGACAGCGCAACGGCGACCTCGCCGTCCTTGTCGAGCTGGGCGACATTGGTCGCCTGCGTGAGGCCGCCAAGCACTGCGCTCTGGAAGAACGTGTAAAGGCCGGCGGTCGAATTGCGCCCAAAGGCAGAGATCGGCGAGCGCTGGTTCGAGCCGGGCACTGCGCCCCACTCGGTCACGTTGGCGAGGAAGATGTCTCTCACCTGTGCGATCGTCAGGTTGTTGACCGAGTTGGCCGGGTTGACCGCGACGCAGAGGCCGTCGAGGAACAGCTTCGAGTAGCTGAGGCCGGAGTCGGAGGGAAGCGGCGGCCGCGTCTGGAATGCGAACGCGCTCTTGCCGTCCTGCACGTCCTTCGCGCCCGCGTTGCCGTTGTTCGCCGTGTAGACGAGCTTCGTTGACGGGTCGACCTTCTTATAGGCAGCTGCGAGCACCTCGAAGTACGGCTGCATCGCGCTCGAGCCCGAGCCGAAGACCGTCGTCGCCTGCGCGCTCGCGGGTCCCGCGATCAGGACGACGAGCAGCATCAGCCCGCCGACGATCGCCTTGCTTCGTCTTGCCATCGGTCCCTTTCCCTAGTGAAAACTCGTAGAACTCCCTTAACCCTACCAAGTTTGTGGAGAATATGTATGGTGAAGCGCGCAACCCACGAGAAGGGACCAACGTTGAAGTCAACGACCTGCATCCGCGCGGCGGGAGCACTGGCCGCGCTCGCGCTCGCGCTGCCCGCGAGTGCCTTGGCCGTGCCAAGCGTCACGACCGTCGAGGCGAAGCTCGACACGCCGTCCGTGACGTTCTTGACGGACCCGTCCGGCGCCGGACTCACGAGCCAGACGCGGTACGTCGTCGCGGCCGACGGCTGGACGGCCGGCTACGCCGAGACGAACGGCGTCACCGGCGGCGGCGTGATCGACTACTCGGTCCTGCCCACCGACTACCGCGCGTCGGCGACGGCGGCGGAGAAGCTCACCTATCCGGCGGCGCAGACCGACGTGCAGCCGCATGCGACCTGCTCCGGCGTGGCGGCGCTGAGCGACGCCGCGAACGTGCTCGCGTGGCAGGGCAGAGACCCGTCCTACGCCTACGTGCCGTGGCAGAAGACGACGGCTGGGCTCGGCGACGACCCGACCAAGTGGATCCCGGTCGTGAGAACGGCGACGAGAGTCGACCTGTCGGCGACGACCGACTTCAGAAGAGCGTGCACCGACCTCGGCGGCACCTACAACGCCGCCGACACAGCCTCGTCAATCGCCGACGCGCTGATCGCGAACGCGACCGCTCCGCTGCAGAGACAGATCACGACGCTGCAGGGTCAGGTCGCGTCGCTGACGAGAGCGAGAGCTGCATCCGACAGAGCGGCCGCGACCGCGAGAGACGCGCAGAGACTCGCCGAGGCGGCCTACCAGGCGCTCTTCACGAAGCCGATCACGCTCAAGCTCGCGTCCAAGCGCTTTGCGCTGGGCAGCGGAGTCGTGATGGTGACGGGCTCGCCGACCGACCCGGTCGACGTGACGCTGGAGATCACGAAGAAGAAGGCGCGCAAGCTTGGCCTCGCGTCGAAGGTGATCGCCGAGGCGCAGGGCACGCTCAACGCCGACGGCGCAGTGCTGCTCACGGTCAAGCCCGACCAGGACGTGCTGGACGCGCTGGCGGCCGACAGCGCCAGGAGCGCGGCGAAGGCCAGCAGAGGCAGAGGCAGAGGCAAGTCCAGAGGCAAGGCGAGAGTCGCGCGCAGAATCGCGATACCCGCGACCGTGCTCGCCGTCTCCGGCGGCAACGAGGACTCCGCCAAGGCGATCCTGAGGTACTGAGCGACTCGTCCGCCTCCCGTCTCGCATGCACCGCCCGCCGTCTCGGCGGGCGGTGCCGCTGCTTCGAAGCCACGACGCATCGGGGAAAGCGACTACCATCGACAGCGAGGTTCCGTCGCGCCGGCGCACCGCTCCCAGCCGGCATATGGCCGATCCCCTCGCGGAGCGGGTAGGGACACGCAGTCATGGCAGCCATGAACAAGCCGCTCACGCCCAGCCGGCAGCAGGTCGCGGCCGAGCGGATCGCGGGCCTGAGCGCCGAGCAGGAGAAGCTCAAGGCAGCGGCAGCAGCCCGTCGCGAGGCGTCGGCGCGTGAAGACGCGCGGCTCGAACGGAGCTTCACCGTCAGCAGAAGAGGGCAGGGCGTGGACACGACTACGCGCCCCAGCCGCTACCTCAGATAGACCGACCCCGCCACGGCCGGTCGTAGTTCTCAGCGCGCGGCGCCGAGCGCCGCGACCGCCGCTGGCACGCCCTCGGCGGCCGTCGCGTAGCGCGGCGCCCAGCCCAGCTCGCGCTTGACGCGCGCGTTGCTGGAGCGCGCCGAGCGCGTCACGGCGGCGACCGGATCGCTCCCGGCGGCGATCCGCGCGATCCACACCGGCACGTGACGCGGCGCACCGATTCTCAGCGCGCTCGCGATCGTGGCGACGAAGTCGGCGAGCCTGATCGGCGCGTCGTCGACCACATGGAAGGTCGAGCCGGCGGGTGCGGACTCGGCCGCGTCGCACAGCGCCCGCGCGACGTCTTCCACGTGCACGACGTCCCACCAGTTCTCGCCGCGGCCGACGACGGCGAAGCGGCCCGGCTGGCGCAGCCGCTTCACGAGCTCCTCCGCGAACCAGCCACCGGGTCCGTACACGTGCGACGGCCGCACGACGACGCCGGGCAGGCCCGACGCGCGCAGCAGTCGCTCCCCCTCCTGCTTCGATCTGCCGTAGGCGGTCTCGACCGGCAGGACGCTGTCCTCGTCGAGCACTGCGCCGTGCGCGTCGCCGGTGACGACGGTCGAGGCGAAGACGACCTTCGGCGAGCCGGCGGCGGTACACGCCTCCAGCAAATGCCCTGTGCCGACGACATTCACCGCTGCGATTCGCGCGAGGTCGCGCTGCGTCGCGATCTCGGCGGCGAGGTGCAACACGCAGTCGGGCTGCGCGGCGCCGACCGCCTCCGCGAGCGCCGGCGGCTCGCCGGCGAGGTCGGCGTGGACCTCCGCGCAGCCGACCGGCGCCGATCCAGGTCGCCGCACAAGCGCCGTCACCGCATGACCCCGCGCGCGCAGCTCCTCGCACGCGAACCCGCCGAGGAAGCCGCTTGCTCCGGTGACCAGCACACGCATCGTGTCGAGGCTACCGGCGCCGGTCGCCCATCCCTGCCGGTCCGGCGTGGGCTCTTCGGCGAAGCGGGGTATGTCGACCCTGCATGAGAGGACTCACCGAGTACCGCAGAAAGCGCCGCTTCGACGAGACGCCGGAGCCGCCCGGCCGCAGACGCGGGAGAAGACCGGCCGCGAGAAGACCGGCCACGAGCGGCCGCTTCGTCGTGCACGAGCACCACGCCCGTCGCCTGCACTGGGACCTGCGGCTCGAGCGCGACGGCGTGCTCGTCTCGTGGGCGATCCCGAACGGGATCCCGGAGGACCCGAGACACAACCGCAAGGCGGTCCACGTCGAGGACCATCCGCTCGACTACATCGACTTCCACGGCACGATCCCGGAGGGCAGCTACGGCGCCGGCGAGGTGATGATCTGGGACAGCGGCACCTACACGTGCGAGAAGTGGCTGCCCAACAGAGTCATCGTGGCGTTCGACGGCGAGCAGCTCAATGGCCGCTACGCCCTCTTCCACGCCGGCAGATCCGAGAAAGACTGGATGATCCACCGCATGGACCCGCCCGCGGACACGACCGCCGAGGAGATGCCCGACTTCCTGGAGCCGATGCTGGCCCGCCTCTCGACGATGCCAAAGGATGAGGCAAGCTGGGCGTTCGAGGTCAAGTGGGACGGTGTGCGCGCGATCGCCCGCTCTGAGCCGGGCCGCCTCCACTTCGTCACCCGCAACGGCAACGACGTATCGGCCGCCTATCCCGAGCTGCGCGCGCTCAATCGCGCGCTCGGCTCGCGCAGCGCGATGCTCGACGGCGAGATCGTCGCGTTCGACGAGGACGGCAAGCCGAGCTTTCAGGCGCTCCAGCCGCGCATCCACCTGCGCGGCGAGGCGGCGGTCAAGCGGCTCGCCGCCGAGAGACCGGTCGTCTACGTGATCTTCGACCTGCTGTGGCTCGACGGTCACTCGCTGCTCGACCTTCCCTACGCCGAACGGCGCAAGCGGCTCGCCGCGCTCGAGCTCGACGGCGAGCACTGGCGCGTCCCCGACCATCACGAGGGCCAGGGCTCCGCGCTGCTCGCCGCCACGCGCGAGCAGGGGCTGGAGGGCGTCGTCGCCAAGCGGCTCGACTCGCGCTATGCGCCCGGCCGACGCGACGGCAGCTGGCTGAAGATCAAGCACTCGCAACGCCAGGAGCTCGTGATCGGCGGCTGGACGGAGGGAAGAAGAGCGCGCCAGGGCCGCCTCGGCGCGCTCGAGCTGGGCGTCCACGATCCGGAGACGGGCGAGCTGAAGTACGCCGGCCGCGTCGGGACGGGCTTCGACGAAGCGGAGCTGGACAGGCTCGCCGAGCTGCTGAGGCCGCTTGCGCGCAGCAGATCGCCGTTCAGCGGGCGTCAGCCGGCGAGAGGCGCGCACTTCGTCGAGCCGCAGCTGGTGTGCGAGGTCGAGTTCGGCGAATGGACGAGAGACGGGCGCCTGCGCCATCCCCGCTACGAGGGGCTGCGCGACGACAAGTTGGCGGAGGAGGTCGTGCGCGAGCGCGTGCAGGCGCCGCCGAGATCGACGCCGTCGCCGGCCAAGCCGGCCGCTGCCACCGGCGACGCACCCGACCTCGACGCACTCGTCGCCGCCGGCCGCAGAATCCGCAACGGCGTCGAGGTCGAGCTCGAGGGCCGCACGCTCAGATTGACGAATCTCGACAAGGTCCTCTATCCGAGAGCCGGTTTCACGAAGGGCGACCTGATCCGCTTCTACATGGGGATCGCGCCCGTGCTGCTGCCGCACTTGCGCGACCACCCGCTCACGCTCAAGCGCTACCCCGACGGCGTCGAGGGCGAGTTCTTCTACGAGAAGCAGTCGCCGAGACACCGGCCGGACTGGGTCGAGACCGTCACCGTCTACAGCCGTCACAGCAGACGCGACATCCACTACACGCTCTGCCAGGACCTGCCGACGCTCGTGTGGCTGGCGAACCTCGCCGACATCGAGCTGCACCCGTCGCTCTCGAAGGCGGACGAGATCGAACGGCCGGCGACGCTTGCGTTCGACCTCGACCCGGGGCCGCCCGCGACGATCGTCGAGTGCTGCGAGGTCGCGCTGCTGCTGCGCGCGATGTTCGACCAACTCGGCCTGCGCGCGTTCCCGAAGACGTCGGGCTCGAAGGGCATGCAGATCTACGTCCCGCTCAACGACGCGCAGGCGAGGTACGAGCACACGAAGCCGTTCGCGCACGCGGTCGCCGCGCTGTTCGAGCAGCAGCACCCCGAGCTCGTCGTCTCCGACATGAGAAAGAAGGGCGGTGAGCGCGAGGGCAAGGTGCTGATCGACTGGTCGCAGAACGACGAGCACAAGACGACGGTCTCGGTCTACTCGGTGCGCGCGAAGGAGCGGCCGACTGTCTCGACGCCGCTTGCATGGGATGAGGTCGAGCGATGCCATGCGAAGGGCCATCCGGACCTGCTGCGCTTCGAGCACGACGCAGTGCTCGCGCGCGTGGCCGAGCACGGGGACCTGTTCGCGGAGGTGCTGTCGTTGAGACAGTCGCTGCCCGCGCTGAGAGGTCTGACTCGATGACCAGACCCCGCTCGCTGTGGAACGGCACGATCGCGTTCGGCGAGGTTGCGATTCCGGTCAAGCTGTTCGCCGCGACCGAGGACCACCGCATCCACTTCCGCGAGGTGCGCCTGAGCGACGGCTGCGATGTCGAGCACCGCCTCGTCGGCGCCGACTCCGGCCGCGAGATCAGACGCGAGAAGACGCTGAAGTCCTACGAGACGAGCGGCGGCAAGCAGGTGATCCTCACCGACGAGGAGATCGCCGCCGCGCGCGGGTCGCGGCCGAAGGTGATCGAGCTGGAGCACTTCGTCGCCGTCGAGCAGATCGACCCCGTCTACTACGACAAGCCGTACGTCGTCGGCGCGCAGGACGGCGGCGAGCGCGGCTACCGCGTGCTGCTCGCAGCGCTGGAGCGGTCTGGGAAAGTCGGGATTGGCCGCTTCGTGCTGCGCACGCGGGAGCAACTCGTCGCGCTGCGCCCGCGCGGCAGAGCGCTCGTCCTGCACACGATGCGCTTCGCCGACGAGGTCGTCGACCGCAGAGACCTCAGAGTGCCGCCGCTGCGACGCGATCCCTCGCCGAAGGAGATCGAGATGGCGCAGCGGCTCGTCGACACGCTCGCTGCCGACTGGAGACCGGCGAAGCACAAGGACAGATACACGGCCGACGTGCTCGCGCTCATCAGACGCAAGGCGAGAGGCGAGGAGATCGAGGCGCCCGAGCACGAGGAGCCGGAGGCGCCCGACGACCTCTCGGCGGCGTTGGAGGCGAGCCTGAGCAGTGGCCGTAGAAGACGGGCGCGCGGAGCACAGCACAGAAGACGCAGCGGCAGCAGAACCCGCGCGCGCGGCAACGGGCACGACAGAAGAAGAAGGGCGGCGCGCTGATGGCCCGCGGTCTGTGGAGCGGGACGCTCGCGTTCGGCCTTGTCGCTGTTCCGGTCGAGCTGGTGAGCGCGGTGCGCGACCGCGACGTCCACTTCCACGAAGTCGACGAGAGAGGCCAGCGCGTCGAGGTCAAGCGCACGTGCGCGAAGGACGGCAAGGAGGTCGCGTGGGAGGACGTCGGCCACGGCTACGAGCTCGACGGCAGACAAGTCGTCCTGTCCGACGAGGAGCTGTCGGCCGCTGCCCCCGAGCGCACGCGCACGATCGAGGTGGAGGAGTTCGTCCCGCTCGAGCAGATCGACCCGGCCCACTTCGACCATCCCTACTACCTGCTGCCGCAGGGTGGGGCGGAGGGCATCACGCGCGCCTACCGGCTGCTGCGCGACACGATGGCCGAGACCGAGCAGATCGCGATCGGGCGGATCGTGATGCGCTCGCGCGAGCAGCTGGTGGCGGTGCGCGAGCGTGACGGCCTGCTCGCGCTCTCGACGATGCTGTTCGCCGACGAGATCCGCGATCCGAGCGCGATCGACGCGGTGCCGTCAGGGCGAAGAGCGGGGCCGAGAAGAAGAGAGGTCGACGAGGCGCTGAGAGTGATCGAGGCGATGACGCGCGACTTCGATCCAGATCGCTACAGGGACTGCCATCGCAGCCGGCTGCTGAGACTGATCAGAAGAAAGCAGCGGGGAGGGGAGATCGAGATCCCCGAGGTCGAGCCGGAGCCCGATCCGGTGCCCGACCTGCTGGCCGCGCTGGAGGCCAGCCTCAGCCGCGCGAAGTCCCGCGCCTGAGGTCTGGCGGTCGCGCGTGGAGGCCGGCCCCGGGTTCGGGGCCGCTCTCTGCCGCCTCGCGCGTGCAGCCCCTCAGATCAGACGGCTCGACCGCGCGAACCGCCGAAGAAGAACGCGGCGAGCGCGAGGATCGCGAGCACGAACAGGATCGGGTTGACGATCACGCCACCACCGATCGCGATGATCAGCAAGATGATTCCGATAATCAGCCAAAGCATCTTCCATCTCCTCTCGACAGTGCGGCGACGGCAAACCGCCGCCGCAATTGTGTGAGTGGAGCCGTACCCGGTCCGTGCACGGACCACGCGCCTAATCGGCGTTCGCGTATTGCAGCGAGCCGGGGGTCGTGAGCAGCTCGCCCGTCTCCAGCAGCGTCTTGAGGCCGGAGAGGATCATCGGCCAGCCGCCGAACAGCTGGTCGTTGGCGCCCTCGCGCAGCTGGTCGTGGATCACGGTGAGACGGCAGGAGTCCTCGACCGGCTCGATCTCCCACGTGACGCGCGACTCGCCCTCGGCACGCACATCCTCGCCCCACAGGGCAGTGAACGTCTGCACCAGCCGGCGCGGCGGGTCGACCTCGACGTTGACCCCCTCGGCGATCGGGATACCGGCGCCGGTGTGGGCGGAGGTGTAGCTCGACCCGGTCGTCCAGTCTGATTGCACACCGACGCCGAAGTTGTACTTCGCACGCAGCTCGGGGTTCGTGATCGCCTCCCACAGCTGCTCCGGCGTCGTCTTGATGTAGATCTCGAAGACCTTCTCCATGGTCCTGCCCTCCAGGTCGTGCTTGAGCTCGCTCAG